>Ga0209426_1000045_pt1 | contig 249710 bp, 270 predicted proteins | sample Deesub1362B_J571_FD_187697 | JGI IMG/M metagenome (GOLD analysis project Ga0209426, IMG submission 187697) | Deep oceanic, basalt-hosted subsurface ecosystem from Juan de Fuca Ridge flank, Pacific Ocean, CORK Borehole 1362B_J2.571 (SPAdes)... ...
AGACCAATGAGCTGTTTTAACAACATTGAAAGTATAGAGAGGATAGTGTATGCAGTAATAAGTTATTTGAATGAGCATTGGAGTTTACACCCTCTTAAAGAATTTACACAGAAAGATTGACATTACCTCTGTCTGTTGAGAGAGGGGAAATACGTGCTTGAGAATGGTATAATATTAATAACTTAAATTTAGGAGGAGATAAAAATGAAATTAAAAAAGAAGACAATAGACGAGATTGAAAGTCTTGGTCCTGAAGAGCTTATGAAGGCGTATGAGATAATTCTTTCACTTAAAAAAGAGAAGAAAAATAAAGATTAAAACGATTGTTAAACCATATAAAGAAGTAAGAAATGTATTAAAAAAACTGAAAGGTTCTTTAAGTGATGATATAAAGATTTGTAGAGAAGAGAGGCTATGAATTTATTTTTTGATACCTCTGCTTTGGTTAAACTTTTTCATTATGAAGAGGGTTCTGAAGTTGTAACAAATTTAGTGAATTCATCAGAGAATGAAATATGGGTGTCAGAACTTTCAAAGGTTGAATTTATCAGTGCACTGCTCAGGAGATACAGAAGTAAAGAAATCACTCAGGAGGAAATAAATATTGCTATATCTGGCTTTGAAAGGTAACTTTCCTCATTTAATATTGAACCTTTCGGGCGCGCTGTTATAAATGAGGCGGAACATCTTCTTAAAGAGTATGGCAAAGAATACAGTCTAAAGACATTAGATGCACTTCAGTTAGGTTCTTTTAGTTTAATTGCAGAAAAAGACTGGATTTTTGTATCGGCTGATGGGATTCTGTGTGCTATTGTAAATAGAATGGGTTTTAAAAGTATTAATCCTCTTGAGAGACAAGACTAAGATGTATAAGAAGGGTCAAAAACTGTTCTTGAAAGAAGGGAATAATATAAATCATTTTAAATGGGAGGGATTTGATTTTGTGGCAAAAAGTCATGAAATGGTGCAAGATGAAGAGGAAAGAAGCCAGAAGGATTGTTGACTTCCTGGCTGAGATCGTTTAGATAATACTTCTTCAGCCAGAGAAAATGTTATAATGATGAAAGGAGTAGATATAAGATGGGAAGCGATAAGATAAAAATAGAAGTAAAGATTGAGATATTTAAAGAAGACGATGTCTATGTGGCATTGTCACCGGAGTGAATGTCTCCAGTTTTGGAGAAACTGTTGAAGAGGCTATAGAAGCATTTATTGAAGAATGTCAGGAATTAGGAACATTGGAAGAGGTATTAGAAGAATCCATCGCAGCATGACAAGAGAATGGTTTTTTGACTTATTAGAAAAAGCTAAATAAGTCAGAAACATTAGGATAACATGTCTCTACGGAATAGACCTCCTGCCAGACAGGATTGAAGAGGCAGAGAGACTCTCTCCGAATATAGAGTTTACATGTGGAAATGCAGAGAATTGCCTTATGAGGACAACTTCTTTGATATGGTTCTCTGTTTTACAGTCTTCAGTTCCATCCTTGACAGAAGAATGAAACAGAACTGGCTCGAATATTAGCCCCATATTCATCCCTTGCCTGTTATATTTGCTTGAAAAGCTTAAAGTTTTCAATACTCATTATATTGGAATTATAAGAAAAGTCTAAAGAAAAAATATAGGAAAATGGTAAAATTAATATAATAAACTACGATAGGGGGGTGTTCATATGCCTTTTAAATGTGATATAGAAATACCGGAAAATGTTCTAAAGTCACTTGGATTAAGAGAGAGTGAAGTTAGTAGTGTAATAAAGAAGGAACTGGCAGCCTTCTTTTTTCAGAGAGGGCTTTTAAGTTTTGGACAGGCAAGACAATTTGCAGAGTTGTCAGTTTGGGATTTTATTGAGTTTCTAAGAGAAAGAAAGATACCCTTACATTATGATCTATCCGAATATGAAGAGGACTTAAAGACTATAGAGGAATTAATATAATGTCTCTTGTTATCTCTAACGCCTCTCCTCTTATAGTGCTTTATTTGAACAGATTAAACAAGAAATTATAAAAATAAAATCTTCCAGCAAAAGAATTAAGACTTAACTCAAGAATCTTACCAAAATGCAAGATCATCACCCTTGCCCCACCGATTGCGAGGGCGTTGGCACCATATTCAACCGTCCTCTGCCAGCTTCTTGAGAAGACCCCCCCTGTTATGCACATATTATCTGGGAGTAATCAGGAAGAGGATGTAGGAATAGAGGGTGTAGAAGGGATAATCGGAAGGAAAAGTCTTATCAGTGTATAAATATGATATAATTAGATTAAATGCTTGGTGTGCCATAAATTATTAAAAGGAGGATTAGAAAGATGAAGGAGAATGTATTAAAAATAAAATACCCTGATGATATTCTATTGTCTCTCAAGGAAAGTAAAGAGGAATTTGAAGAAGAAGCCAGATACCTTTTGGCATTAAAACTTTATGAACTTGGTAAGATATCATCTGGGAAGGCTGCAAAAATAGCAGGGGTGAGCAGAACAGGTTTTTTATTGAGACTTGGAAGATACAAAGTTTCTCCTTTTCAGGTGGAGATGGAAGAGATATTAGAGGAAGCAGGAGGAGATGATAAATAAAGAGAAGGGTATTGTAGTAAATACTTCCCCATGGATTTTCCTTTCAGTTTGTGGCCAGATTTCGTTGCTTGAAAAACTTTATAATGAGGTTTATATTCCAGCAAGTGTGAGAGATGAAATTATGTCTGGAGGAAGACAAGGCATAGGAGTTCGTGAACTTGAATTATCACCATGGATAAAGATTGAAAAGGCTTCTGATCCAGAGAAGATAAAACTTCTGTATGAATTAGAACAGGGAGAAGCGGAGGTTATTATTCTTGCAAAGGAAAAAGGAATAGATCAAGTGTTAATTGATGAAAAGGTTGCAAGAATGCAGGCAAAGGTTTTAGGGCTTAAGGTTATTGGAACACTTGGATTACTGTTGAAAGCCAAAAGAAAAGGATTGTTGTTATCAATAAAACCTTTCATAGATAAAATACTTAAAAGTGGCATCTGGATAAAAGAAGATATAGTAGAAGGGATATTAAAAGAGGCTGGAGAGGGGTAACATTTAATCTATCCTTAAAATGAAACAAATCATTCAGAACTACAAGAGTGGTGAACTGTAGTTTGTTGAAGTGCCTGTGCTGGCATTGAAGAAAGGGTTTGTGCTTGTTAAGAATGTAAGGTCTCTTGTTTCTGTTGGAACAGAGAAATACATGCTTGAGATGGCCAAATTAGGGACATCTTGAGTGGTTTATTGAGCATGGTGGTTAACATAAAACTTATTATGTTTTTGATATAATCAAGAAAGGAGGATAAGATTATGGCAACACTCAAAGAATACATAGAAAAATTACCGCCTGACCTCCAGGAAGAGGTGAAGGACTTTATAGAGTTTTTATTTGAGAAAAAAGTAAAAAACAAAAAGGGGAATTAAAACTTGCTTGGAGAGGAGCTTTACGGGATTTGCGAGATAAGTATACATCAGTAGAACTCCAACACAAGATTCTTGAGTTGTGGAAGGATTGATGTATCTCCTTGATAGTAGTATTTTACTTGAACTTCTCCTTGATCAAAGCAATGCGAATAAAGTAGAAGAATTCCTTCGAGCAATACCACGTGAGAAACTCCATATTTCTGAATTCTCTTTAATATTCTATTGGCATCCTTCTTTTTCGCCATAAACTGTTTGAAGTATTCGTTCAGTTTCTTGACGATCTTATACTCACAGGTGGAGTTCGACTGCTTAGACTCTCAGTTCACGATATGGAGAATCTGTCCATTATAGCACAACGCTTTAATTTAGATTTTGATGATGCCTATCAGTATACGGTTGCTGAAAAGCATGGACTTGAAATTATAAGTTTTGACAATGACTTTGACCGTACTGAATCAAAGAGGGAATCAAGAAATATAAATGAACTTGTTCATTGAGTTCTTTCTCTAAAGCGAGTTCTTTGATGATATTGTCTTCTATGTCCTTTGAAATACCTCTTGTAGGAGAGTTTCGGTGGTATTGTATGGAAAACTCCTCAGGATTTTACCGAAATTGTGCCAGCAGAGTAAAAAATCTTGATTTTTTGATGCCAAGATTTTCCTGCACATATTTTCTTTCAATTTCACCCCTTTCATACTTCTCCAAACAGTGCCCTTACCTGTTCATCATAGAAACGCTTATGAATCTGTCCCATAGGCTAAAACCTCCTTCCAGAAGTTTTAGCCCATTCTACCTGTCCACTTTTAAAAGACAATTGACTCTCGGTTAAATTTTGTTGACAAAATTGTCGGATTTATATTTTAATATCAGGCAAACGGCAACCAATTACCTATCGGGAGGACAGAGGATGAAGATGGTATCAGCAGTAATTAAGCATTACAGGCTTGATGAGGTGAGGGAGGCATTGATAGGAGTGGGGGTAGAGGGTATGACGGTGACGGAGGTGAAGGGGTTTGGCAGGCAGAAGGGACACTTAGAGGTATACAGGGGGATAGAGTATGAGGTCAAGTTTTTACCAAAGGTAAAGGTAGAGGTAGCTGTAGGAGATGATAAGGTAGAGGAGGTGGTTAAGGCGATAACTGAGGCAGCCAGGACAGGTGAGATAGGAGATGGAAAGATATTCATATATACACTTGAAGAGGTGATAAGAATAAGGACAGGAGAAAAAGGAAAGGAGGCTATATAGGGTGAGTTTGGTGAGACCTTCCAAGACACTGTTGTTTATGACTGTTCTTGGACTTTTAACCTTTGGAGACGCTGTTTATGCAGCTGATGCAAAGAGTATTGACACAGGCGACACTGCCTGGATTCTGGTATCTGCTGCCCTTGTTATGCTCATGACACCTGGACTGGCGCTTTTTTATGGTGGCATGGTGAGGAGAAAGAATGTCCTTGGTACCATAATGCATAGCTTTATTGCTATAGCTGTTATTAGTATCCAATGGGTTCTTATTGGTTACACCCTTGCCTTTGGGCCTGATATAAATGGAATTATAGGCGGGCTTGACTGGATAGGTCTTAAAGGCGTGGGAGTAGAACCCAGTGACTATGCACCTACAGTACCACATCTTGCTTTCATGATCTATCAGGCTATGTTTGCTGTAATTACACCTGCACTGATTAGCGGAGCCTTTGCCGAGCGAATGAAATTCTCTGCTTATATCCTTTTCATTCTTCTCTGGTCCACCTTTGTATACGATCCTGTAGCTCACTGGATTTGGGGTGGAGGATGGATGAGCAGTCTCGGTGTTCTGGATTTTGCAGGTGGCATAGTTGTTCATGCTACATCTGGAATCTCGGCACTGGCTGCAGCATTAATAGTAGGCAAAAGGAAAGGATTCCTTGAAGAACCCATGCCTCCCCACAATCTTCCCATGACAGTTTTAGGAGCAGGTCTTTTATGGTTTGGGTGGTTTGGGTTCAATGCAGGCAGTGCCCTATCCTCAGGAGAGTTAGCAACAGTGGCATTTGTTAATACCCATTCTGCTGCAGTAGCTGCCACGCTTACATGGATAATTATCGAATGGATACAACACGGAAAACCCACTATATTTGGAGCTGCCACAGGTGCAATTGCAGGGCTTGCTACCATAACTCCTGCTGCTGGATTTGTGACTCCTATGGTGTCTATAATAATAGGAATAGCTGCTGGTGTATTCTGTTACACAGCCCTTGGGGCAAAGGAGAGGTTTGGATACGATGATTCCCTCGATGCATTTGGTGTACATGGTGTTGGAGGGACCGTAGGCACCTTAGGTGCAGGACTCTTTGCTTCATTGGCAATAAACTCATCTGGAGCAGATGGACTTTTTTATGGAAATACAAATCAGTTCTTTGTCCAGTTGATAGGAGTGGGAGTGGCTGCACTGTATTCATTTGTTGTGAGTATGGTAATTCTTAAGGTCATAGATCTAACTGTGGGGCTAAGATTACCTGAGAAGGATGAGATTCAGGGGCTGGATGTTACACAACATGGAGAAGAAGGTTACTTCTTCTAAAATTTATATTGAGAGGAGAGATCAGTGAAGGTTTTAATTGTAAAGAATATACCTATTGAAGGACCAGGTACTATTGAGGATTTTCTGAAGGAAAAAGCAATTCCATACAAAACAGTAGAGTTTTCGAAGAATGAAATTGTAAAAAGTTCAGATAATTATACTCATCTTGTTGTAATGGGTGGCCCTATGGCAGTATATGAGATGGAAGGCTATCCATGGTTAAAAGAAGAGACTAAATTAATTGAAGATTTTATAAAGAAAGACAAGTCCGTGCTTGGTATCTGTCTTGGTGCACAGCTTTTAGCACATGTGCTTGGGGCAAGGGTTTATCCTGGCAAAACAAAAGAGATTGGCTGGTATAAGGTGGTCCTTACTCCTCAAGGAATTGATGATCCTGTAATGAAAACTCTCTCCATAGATAACTCTGACCAGGCAGAAGTTTTTCAGTGGCATGGGGACACCTTTGATCTACCTTCAGGAACGGTTAGGCTCGCCTATTCAGACGCCTATGAAAATCAGGCATTCCGTTATTCTGACAGGGTGTATGCACTCCAGTTTCATATAGAGATTACTCCTGAAATAATAAAGGAGTGGTTTTCCTCTCAGAATGATCCAGAAACAGAAGAAATGGTGGCATATGCAGAGAGAATATTTAAGGATTATCTTGAACGTGCCTATAAGTTCTATAGAAATTTCTTCTTGACAAAAAATATATAAATCTATTATGCTAAACGGCAATTGGTTACCGTATGGTTGATATAGAGACAGTTTTACTGTCTCAAATAAATTGAAGGAGGTAGGTATGACCCCCAAGGATGTATTAAACCTGGCACAGGAAAATGATGTTGTGATGGTTGACTTCAAATTCATCGACTTTCCTGGTGTATGGCAACATTTTTCAGTCCCAATTGATGAGTTGAAAGAGGAAACCTTTGAGGAAGGTGTAGGTTTTGATGGCTCCTCAATCAGGGGCTGGCAGTCTATTCATGCCTCTGACATGCTGATCATTCCTGACCCTAATACGGCTATAATTGACCCCTTCAGGAAGTATCCCACACTTAGTCTGATCTGCAATATTGTAGACCCTGTGACAAGAGAACCATATTCAAGAGACCCTCGGTATATCGCCCAAAAGGCTGTTCAGTACATGAAATCCACAGGTATTGCCGACACAGCATACTTTGGACCAGAGGCAGAATTCTTCATTTTTGATGATATCCGTTATGACCAGAATGCCCATAGCGGTTATTACTTTATTGATTCAAAAGAGGGTATTTGGAACTCTGGCAAGGAGGAAAATCCGAATCTTGGATACAAACCTCGCCATAAAGAGGGATACTTCCCTGTGCCACCAACAGACAGTCTTGAGGATATCAGAACAGAGATGGTTACTCTTCTTAAAAAATGTGGTATTCATGTAGAGGCACAACACCATGAAGTTGCTACAGGTGGCCAGGGTGAGATTGACATGAGATATGCTCCCCTTGTACAGATGGCAGACAATCTGATGCTCTTTAAATATATTGTAAAGAATGTGGCAAGAAAGCACGGTAAAACAGCCACATTTATGCCTAAGCCTATCTTTGGGGACAATGGTTCAGGTATGCACACCCATCAGAGTCTGTGGAAAGATGGTGAGCCCCTTTTTGCAGGAAATGGTTATGCAGGTCTTAGTGATATAGCTCTCTATTATATAGGTGGAATCCTTAAACATGCAAAAGCACTTGCAGCACTTACTAATCCTACTACAAACTCCTATAAGAGGCTTGTGCCTGGATACGAGGCACCGGTAAATCTTGCCTACTCAGCCAGAAACAGATCTGCTGCTGTAAGGATCCCCATGTATTCACCTTCACCAAAGGCAAAGAGGATTGAGGTCCGTTTTCCTGATCCATCCTGTAATCCATATCTCGCCTTTGCTGCGATGTTGATGGCTGGACTGGATGGCATTGAGAACAAGATTGACCCAGGAGAGGCAATGGACAAAGACCTCTATGAGCTTCCACCTGAAGAGGCTGCTAAGATACCGCAAATTTGTGGCAGTCTTGAAGAGGCACTGGATGAGCTTGAGAAAGACCACGAGTTTCTACTGAAAGGTAATGTCTTCACTGAGGATGCTCTTCAGACCTGGATAGCCTACAAGAGAGAGAACGAGGTAGATGCCCTCAGGTTAAGACCACATCCTTACGAGTTTTACCTCTATTTTGACATTTAAAACAAAAAAGGGAAGGGCAGCAAAAAGTCCCTTCCCTTTACTCTATTCCTTAAATAGCAGCTTCTCCCTTTTCTCCTGTTCTTATCCTAACTACTTCCTTAAGGTCATAGACAAAAATCTTTCCATCTCCTATCTCACCTGTCCTGGCCGCCTCAGTAATGATCCTAATCACCTCTTCTGCCTTATCATCTGGCACAGCAACCTCTATTTTTATTTTTGGGAGGAATTTAACCTCATACTCAATCCCCCTGTATACCTCTAAGTGTCCCTTCTGCCTGCCAAACCCCTTCACCTCAATAACCGTCATCCCCTGTACTCCAGCGTCTGTAAGTGCCTTGCGGACTTCTTCAAGTTTGTAGTGCTTGATTACAGCAGCAACCATCTTCATAATATAAATACCTCCTTAATTTTCAATGAATAGTTATTATACCCAAACCAAATAAGTTTTTCTATAGGAAACACAAAAATATTGCTATAATAATTCGAAGAATGGTTGATGAAAAGTTAAAAGAAAAGATACTTGATGTCTCATCTCTGACGCCTGACCCTAAAAGGGCTGAGAGAAATCTTATCCGATTTTTTGAGAAAGACACCAAACCTGAAAAATTTCTCTACAATCTCGAAGAGATAGCAACCCTTTTTGCCTACAGCCAGTTTCTGGCTAATTACTGTATTCAGAATCCTGTCTCCCTTGAAGAAGCACTAAAGAGACTTAAACTTGCCGCTACAAAAGAAAGGATTAACCAGGAAATAGAAAAAATATTCCCCCAAGTCAGAGAGCTGAATATGGAAGTATTTATGAAAAAGCTGCGAAAATTTAAAAAGGATATTCTACTGTGGATTACCCTTAGGGATATTCTTGGAAAGGCAGATATCTTTGAATCCATGGAAGAACTGACAAATCTGTCAGAGATGATACTTGAATATGCCTTAGAATTTTCATTAATAAAATGTATTGAGAAATATGGACAACCACCTAAAGAAGGACTCTCTATTATAGGGCTGGGCAAACTGGGAGGAGAGGAACTAAACTATAGTTCTGACATTGACATAATTGGAGTTTATGACGCAGACCCATCAGCAACTACCTCCGGAGTGTTAAGTCCTACAGGTGTCAGATACAACAGGATAAGCACTCACCAGTTCTTCTGTAAGGTAATGGAGACTCTTGGTCTCATTCTGACTCAGCAGACAGAGGATGGATTTGTATATAGGGTTGATATGAGATTAAGACCCCAGGGGCAGAGAGGTGAGCTTGTACTTCCAATAGAAGGATACAGGGACTACTATGAGACTTGGGGAAGGACTTGGGAGAGGATGGTTTTGATCAGGGCACGGCCCGTGGCTGGAGACAGAAGCATTGCAGAAAGATTCATGGAGATCCTCACTCCCTTCGTGTGGCAGAGGCCAGTTGACTATACAGAGATCGAAGAGATTAGAACAATGAAGAAGAAAATCGATTCCACCTTTACTAAGGACGATATTAAAAGAGGATTTGGGGGCATAAGAGAGGCAGAGTTTTTTGTTCAAACACTCCAGCTTATGTATGCTAAAGAGAATAGGTCTCTTAGAACACATAGACTCTTTAATGCTATACAGGTGCTGAGGTGGATGGGACTTATCCCATCGGATGACCTTGCACTTTTGTGGGAGAACTATCTCTATCTCCGAAGGCTTGAACATTATCTGCAGATGAAGGATGACCTGCAGACACATAGAATCCCTTCAGAGCCAGGGGAACTGAAGGCTCTTGCCAAGAAGATGAAATTCAGAGACTCTGAAGAATTCCTGACAGACCTAAGGATAAGAAGAAGACAGATAAAGAGTATGTACAATTCACTGCTTGGAACAGAAGAGGACATTTATGCAGAGGCGATGACCATTCTGATGGGTGAGCTTAATGACGAAGAGCTGAAGGGATACCTATCATTCAGGGGTATAAAAGACCTTAACAGCGGACTAAGGTCTCTGAAGGGACTTCAACAACAGCTAACCTCTTTTAGAACAGAAAAGGAGAGGGCTTTAATGAGAAGGATTGTCCCTCTTTTCTGGGAAGAGGCTCTCAGATCAGTCAATCCCGATGATGCGGTTATGTTTGTCGAAAAATTCTTTAACACCTTTGGCTCAAAGGCTGTATTCCTTAGCTGGTTTCATGATCAACCTCTCTTTATAAAGGGTATTGTGAGGATATTTGCCCTTAGCACTTATCTCACAAGGCTCTTTCTAAGCGACCAGACATATCTTTCCCTTCTGATAGAGGACCCTTCTATAAGAAAATCCCTTAAATCTATAAGAGAACAACTTGATAGATTCTGTCTGCAAAACAGAGAGTTACAGACTCTTCTGGCTGAATACAGAGGTACTGAAGAGTTTAGGTTGGGGCTCTTTTTCCTTATGGATATACTCAGTCTGGAAGACCTAACAAGATACATAACCAATCTTGCAGAGGCGATAATCGCAAAAGCAGTACAGCAGAGCGGCGCTGAAAACAGATTAATGGTGATTGGTATGGGGAAGCTTGGAGGAAGAGAGATGAACTTTGGCTCTGATATTGATCTGCTGTTTGTTGTAGAAAAAGAGGATGACCCCAGAGGAGCTGAAAAGGTGATGAAACTGCTTACATCCTATACAGAAAAGGGCCCCCCCTATAGAGTAGACATGAGGCTCAGACCTGATGGTTCAAAGGGCACCCTGTCAAAGACACTTGAGGGTTATAAAGGATACTACTTAAAAAGGGCTCAACCCTGGGAGGTACAGGCGCTCATCAAGGCGAGACCGATCTCTGGCCTGCCAGAGCAGAGAAAATCTTTTATGAAGACATTGTGGAGCGTCTTTGAGAAAAGGTCTCAGGAAGTGAGCTACTCATACATCAGACAGATGAGAGAGCGTATCATCAGAGAAGTCTCGCACGAAAAGGAGGGGATAGATATAAAATTTGGTCCTGGCGGGATAGAAGAGATAGAGTTTTTTGTACAGTGGCTACAGATATCCAATCTCACTACAAATCCTTCATTATGGGTTCAGAACACGGAGGTCGCAATAGGCAGACTCACAAAAGCAGGTATACTGCCTCCGGATACAGCCTCAGAGCTTCTGAATGCCTATCAGTACTTAAGGAAGCTGGAGATTATACTCAGGTTGAATGAAGAGTCAGTAATTAAAGAAGCTTCTAAGACAAGGATCATTGCAAGATTTATGGGACACAGAGACGAGAAGGAACTTCTGGAGAGGATAAATTCTATCAGACAGAAGGTACTAACCATAATCGACAATAATGGGGTATAATTCTTTTATACCAGTAAGGATTTCTTTTAGCATTGCTGAAATTCATTATTTATCCTCTGGTATAAAAATCTTCTGAGGAAGGTGGGTTATGGAAAGACCGAGAGACAAAAAGGATGTTATTGAACTTGTAAAAAAGTACGATGTAAAGTTTATCAGGCTCTGGTTCTCTGACATTCATGGAACTCTGAAGAGTTTTGCCCTGCCTGTTGAGGAGCTGGAGGTCGCCTTTGAGGAAGGCATGGGCTTTGACGGCTCCTCTATCAGGGGGTTTGCCAGGATTGACGAGAGTGACATGATCGCAAGACCAGACCCCACCACATTTGTACTGCTTCCATGGAGACCGAAGGATAAGGCCGTGGGAAGGATGTTCTGTGATATTTACGAGCCTGATGGTACACCTTACAAAGGTGATCCGAGGTATGTGCTGAAGAGGAATCTGGAAAAGGCAAAAGCTAAGGGATATACCTTTTACCTTGGCCCAGAAATTGAGTATTTTTACTTCAAAAGCGATAAAAACCCCGAACCTCTTGATGAAGGAGGATATTTTGATTACTCACCTGATGCAGCAGAAGACCTGAGGAGAGACACCATTCTTGCCCTTGAGCAGATGGGCATAAGAGTGGAGTACTCCCACCATGAGGTTGCCCATTCACAGCATGAGATTGACCTCCGTTTCACTGATGCCCTCACGATGGCAGATACTGTGATGACATACAGGGCCACAGTGAAGGAGATAGCAAAGAAACACGGGGTTTATGCCACTTTTATGCCAAAGCCTCTTTTCGGACAGAATGGCAGTGGTATGCACACCCATCAGTCTCTTTTCAGAGGAGAAGAAAACGCCTTTTTTGACCCCAATGACAAGTACTACCTCTCTGATGTAGCGAAAAAGTACATGGCTGGAATACTTACTCATATAAAGGAGATAACCCTTGTGCTTAACCAATGGGTCAATTCCTACAAGAGGCTTGTGCCCGGATATGAAGCTCCTGTTTATATATGTTGGGCACGTAGAAACCGTTCTGCTCTCATAAGGGTTCCTATTTATAAACCCGGGAAGGAGAGGGCAACAAGAATAGAGCTCCGTTCTCCTGACCCTGCCTGTAATCCCTATCTTGCCTTTGCCTGTATGCTCAATGCAGGGCTTAAGGGGATTGAAGAGGGATATACCCTGCCAGAGCCGACAGAGATTGATGTTTACCATCTTTCAGAAGAGGAGAGAAGAAAGATGGGGATTGACCAGCTGCCAGGTAGTCTCATTGAGGCTATTGAGTATGCAGAGAATAGCGAGCTGCTGAGAGAAACACTTGGAGATCATATCTTTGAAGAGTTGATCATGAGCAAGAGAATAGAGTGGGATGAATACAGAATCAGGGTCTTCCCCTACGAGATTGAGACATATCTACCGATGTTGTGAGGGGCTACGGATTCGGTTCCATCTCCCATACACCACAGGGGCAGACACCTGCACAGAAGCCACAACCTATACAGAGATTGTCATCCACCACATAGGCAAAGGAGCCATCCTCATATTCGGTACGGCTGATAGCCCCGTAGTAACAGGTGGTTTCACACATGTGGCAGTCCCTGCATACTGCACAGGACATACACCTTTCAGCCTCGGCCTCAACAGTGGTCTCCTTTGTCCTGAAGACCTCATAATATGCTGTCTTTATCTTATCATAAGGTATAACAGGCTTGGGCTGTGGTCTGTGGAATGACATGCCTGTCAGAAAGGCATGCACTGCCTCTGCTGCCTTACGACCGTGGCCTATTGCATGGGTAACGAGGCCCAGTTTTGTAGCATCACCAATGGCAAAGACCTTCGGGTCTGATGTATGGCCTGCCTCATCTGATTCAATCCATCCATGCTGATGAGTATGAACAGTAGGCGGCAGGAAGTCACTTATGGGTATATCACCGATTGAGACCACCACAAGATCAGCCTCCAGGGAAGTGCCGTCTGTAAAGTAGATCCTGCCCTCTTTCTTGTCATACCTCTCCGTGAACTTTGGCCACACTACCTTCGTCCCCAGTGCCTGGGCTATCTCCAGTTCTTTACCAAATGCAGCAGGTTTCTGGATGTCAACGGCAACCACCTCTTTTGCACCAGAATGAAACGCCTCTGCAGCCACATCCATACCCACATTTCCTGCTCCAATGATGACAACCTTTTTGCCCGTAAGATCAGGCCTTCTGCCGAGATTTATTTCGCGGAGGAACTCATAGGCAGTGGTCATATCCTGAGCCCCTGGCACATTGAGTCTTCTTGGTCTGTGTGCACCTGTAGCCACTACTACTGCATCATGGCTGTCATAGATTTCCTTAAACTTATCTTTGTCTACCCTGTATTTGAGGTGTACCTTTATACCCACCTCTTTGATCCTCTCAAGTTCCTTTCTGAGAACCTCTTGAGGAAGCCTTTCTCTGGGTATACAGTACTCCAGCTTACCACCCAATTTCTCCTCTGCCTCATATATGTGTACCTCATGCCCCTTCAGGGCGAGCTGCCATGCAGCAGAAAGCCCTCCTGGACCACCACCCACAACGGCAACTTTCTTGCCTGTGGGCCTTGCCATCTCTGGCAGCTTTGCATTGAGAGATGCCTTGCCGAGGGTCTTTATGCTTACGGGTCTGTCAACCCTTGCACGAGTGCATGCCTCCATACAGAGATTGGGGCATATCTCTCCACAGACAGTAGCAGGCAGAGGAGAGTACTGAAGCACCAATGAGACCGCCTCCTCAAGTCTTCCTGTACGGATCAGATAGGTCCTTCTCGGTGTTGGTATGCCAGTGGGGCAGTTGTATTCACAGGGAGGTGCGTACTTCTGGTTATTCCAGACAGGTTTGAACCTCCGGTCCTCACCCGTAGTAATATAGGGCAACAAGGTTCTCGGATGCTCAAGATACTCTGCAAATATTCCCCCTTCACCCACACCAGGCTCCCATATTTTTGTTTTGAATTCCTGGATGGACATCTTGAAAGGTTTTCTTTTGGCGCGTTCCTGGGCAGTATAAGGGAGTAGTTTCCTCCATGCCTTTCTATCTGAGGTAAGCTCTTTATAGTACTCCAATCTGTCTATCGCCTCAAGATAGGGCTTCATGTTTTCCTTGAGCCACTCCCAGTCCTGATCAGTAAGCTCAAGGAGTTTCACATCATACTCACTGTAGCCTTCAATCTCACCCCTGAAGTATATTACACCGCCAACCATCCCTACACAGGGCCTGTATCCAAGGATATTTTTCGGATTGCGAGGATTTACACCACAGACAACAGCGATACCACCTGCCTTGAATTCTGCAAAGGTATCTCCTACATCCCTGAAATACCATGACTGTGGAGGATCAAACTTTGGATTATGCTTTGTCATCGTGTCACAACGGGCACCGCCACCACCCTGAACATACAGTATCCCCTGGGCAGCGGCATTGTGGGCACCATTGGTCACATCACCGAGCACGGTTATCTTTGCACCACAGTTGAGCCAGCCCACATCATCAGAGGCACTCCCTTTCACAATAATCTCAGTGCCGAACATCCCCATGCTGCCGAGTCTCTGCCCTACAGGACCCTCAACAATAACCTTAACAGGACCAAATTCTGGCCAGATACGACCACCTATGCCGTGCTGACCATCTGCTATTATATGTAACTCCCTCGCACCCTGACGCACTGCCTCCTGTATCTCTGCTTCAAGCACCCTTGAGGGCACACGTTTCCCATCCCTTCTACCATAAAGGGTTACCTTTTTGATCTCTACTGATCCTTCTCTAACAGGCATAACTTATCTGTAACCTTTCTGCTATTCCTGGGTCATCTGCACTTATACCATCAGACATTCCGATCGGCAGTTCCGTGCTTCTTCCCATAGGTGCAAATATCTTTTTAAGTTCCACATCCAGGGCCTTGAAGACCTCAACCACCCTTTCGGCAACCTTCTCCGGGTCAAGCCTTCTGTAGAGTTTTGGATCCTGCGTGGTAATGCCTCTTGGACATCTACCAATATTACATATATTACATCTGTTGTATTCATCCCCAAAGCAGCCTGCAGCAGCCTGCATAATGTATTTCCCTATGGCAACAGCAGAGGCACCGAGCATAAACAGGGCTGCAGCATTGGCAGCCAGATTACCTGTTTTACCCACACCGCCTGCTGCAATAAGTGGAATCTCGTTCTGTTTACCCTGTTTCACCAGTTCAAGGTAGCATTCTCTAATGTTGGAGGCAATGGGATGTCCCATCTTGTCCATAGAGACATTGTAGGCAGCTCCGGTGCCACCGTCTTCGCCATCAATACAGAGTGCCGCTGCATAGGGGTTCCTCACAAGGTTGTTCAACACTGCTTTTGCTGTCCTTGTGCCTGAGATCTTCGGATATACAGGCACCCTGAACCCCCATGCCATGTACATGGACTGGATCATCTTTGCCACAGACTCTTCAATGGAGTATTTTGTCTGATGTGTTGGTGGAGACGGCAGATCAACACCCATTGGTACTCCCCTTATCTCTGCAATAAGTTTCAGCACCTTGTGAGCCATCAGAAGCCCGCCATCACCAGGCTTTGCCCCCTGGCCATATTTTATCTCCACTGCACAGGGGTCTTCCACCATGTGTGGAATCGCCCTTATAATCTCGTCCCAGCCAAAATAACCAGAGGCTATCTGTATAATGAAGTACTTGATAAACCTTGACTTCAGAAGTCTCGGAGGCATACCACCCTCACCAGAACACATCACCACAGGCATCCCCTCTACCTCATTCAGATAGGTGATCCCCATCGCGAGACCTTCCCACATGTATGGTGAGAGGGCACCTATAGACATACTACCAATCATTATGGGGTATATCTCTCTTACAGGAGGTATAAATTTATCACTGCTACGGTCCAGCACAGCCTTGCCATTGACAATCTTTATGGGAAGCTCATCAGGAGGAAGAATCCTGCCAAGATATGTCCTTATACGGAACTCATGCCTTCCTGCATCAAGGGCAGGGTCTGTGAGCATAGAAATCCTGGTGAACTTCAGTCTGTCAAGGGTGGATGGAGCAGGGTCATTCCGTCTCCCACCACGACGGTATGGGTATCCACCTCTGTTTTTGTGAAATAAAAATTTATGTTGAGGATTGTACCTCGGTTCTATAGCCTCATTGGGACAGACAAGCGAGCATGTAGCACAACCAGTGCAGTAACGGCTTATATCTGTGGATTGTTTGATAACAGTTACTATTTTGCGTATCTCCTTCGGTGTTGGGACAGGACCTTCTGATATAAGCTCTCTCTTCACCACCACAGAGGGCTCTATTGCAAACATTGGACATACTGCAGTACAACGGCCACACCTTTTGCAGCGGTCCTCTCTCCACTCAATTATATAAGGAAATTCCTTTATGCTCAATTGATAATTGTGGTCCAGCCGTACCTCTGGTTCCATACCTTTACCTCCTTTGCCTCTGGCGAGACAATAACCATGTCGTATTTCATTGGAAAAGTGTCCTTTGCCCTGTCTCTCTCAGGAACAGCCCTGTCAAGACCACACTCCTCTGACATGAGCCCCACTCTCCCCTTTACTCCTCCTACAACCCCTGGACGGAGTTTTTTTGAATCCTGAACCATAAAACAGGTCCCATCAGGTACAAACCCTATAACGCAGTTGGGCCCATCTATGCAGAGGGGTCTCAGCGTGATCTTCAGCATCTGTACCACATCCCTGTCTTCCCTCTGCTGTATTTCCGATGTCTTAAGAGGGGTTATCACATCTTTATAATAAATAAGGGGAAGCCCGAGCATTTTACATGTATAGTGAAGAATATGAGTAAACACCTCACTGTCACTCTGATAGCCTATGTAGCCAGGAAAGCCTCTGCTCATCAGAAACTCCTTAATGGGCACGAATGCCGTATTCTCGCCATTTGTCATAGAGCCATAGCCCTGTATGAAGAAGGGATGACAGGCATAGAGGTTTATGTCATAGTTTGTATTCTGTCTGCCCTGTGCAAAAATGATCTTTGCCCTTAGGTTTGAGCTATCAAATCCGAAAAACTCACCGAGTGCTACAGGGTCTCCCACCTCCTTTATGATGAGCACATCTGGATAGAAGGAGAACACAATAATGGATTCATCCCTCTCGCCCATTCTCCTCAGGGTAACCCTCGTTCTCAGAAGCAGATCTTCTTTTTCTTCCCATGGCTTGTCTTTATATTCATCAGGATAGTCATAAACTCGGCCAAAGTAATAATCTCTTTGTTTAACCCCTGCAACGGGTTTAATCTTTGGGGTCCAGGTATAAATAAGCTTGAACCCAAGATGATCCATATATTCATCAAGCCTCTTGATCCCTTCTCTTGAACAGATACCAGAAAGTATAGGATACTCCTTGAGCTCTTCAAACTCTCCACCAAGGTTTTTGAGGACCAACCCCATACCAGAGCCGTCATACCCTTCCTTCATTGCCTCAAGAGCGGCAATGTTTTCTAAGGGAGATATATAGCTTTCCGATGTTATGGCAGCAAGTCTGCACATTGTATATTCAAAAGATGTCTTTGATAGGCAAAAATTTGCCGTTCTTTATAATAAAAGTTATTATTGAATTTTGTCAAATAAAGAAAAATTTAAGTAAACTTCTAAGGGCACTGTATAGCATCAATAAAAGTATAGACTCCCGCTTTAAAGAGTTTAATAGTTGAAAAAAATCAGATAAATATGTTATGGTTTTTGGCATTACTCTGACTACACACGCCTGTATATCGCCGTTGAAAGGTGCCTGTACAGTTACGGGTCTCAACGGCGAAGGCGGAGGAAAAAACCTACATTAAGGAGGTAGAAAATGGCAGTGGTAACCATGAAAGAGTTGCTTGAGGCAGGTGTCCACTTTGGGCATCAGGTCAGAAGGTGGAACCCAAAGATGAAAAGGTATATCTTCGGAGAGAGGAATGGCATCTATATAATTGATCTTCAAAAAACTCTCAAAGGTATAGAGGATGCCTATGCTTTTATGAGAGAAGTGTCTGCCTCTGGAGAGCATGTGCTGTTTGTAGGAACCAAGAAACAGGCACAGGATGCTATTAAGGAAGAGGCGGCACGGGCAGGTGCCTTTTATGTTAATAACAGATGGCTTGGAGGGATGCTCACCAACTTCTCCACAATAAAAAAGAGCATCGAAAAACTGAAGAAAATAGAAAGAATGAAAGAGGAAGGAATTTATGAGAAATTGACAAAGAAAGAGGTTTCTAAGATAGAGAAGACCCGCTCCAAGCTCGAGAAAAATCTTGGTGGTATAAAGGAGATGCAGACCCTGCCTGGAGCTGTTTTTATAGTGGACCCTAAGAAGGAATACATAGCTGTGAATGAGGCAAGAAAACTCAATATCCCTATAGTTGCGATAGTGGATACCAACTGTGACCCTGATCTTATAGACTATGTTATACCAGGCAATGATGATGCCATAAGGGCTATAAGACTTATCACCTCAAAGATGGCAGATGCAGTGCTTGAGGGCAAACAGATGTTGGAGAAGAAACTGGAAGAAGAGGCGATGCAAGAGACTATAGAGGAGAAGATACAGGAAGATGAGGCTACAGAAGCAGTAGCCGAGAAAACAGAGAGTAAGGAGGTTGTAGAATGACAATTACGGCAGAGATGGTGAAACAATTAAGAGAGAAGACCGGGGCTGGAATGATGGATTGTAAAAAGGCCCTTTCAGAGTCAGCAGGTGACTTTGAGAAGGCGATAGAGATACTCAGGAAGAAAGGACTCGCTGCTGCAGAGAAAAAAGCGGGCAGACAGACCTCTGAAGGGCTTATAGGTTCATATATACATATGGATAAAATAGGTGTCCTTGTAGAGGTCAACTGCGAAACAGACTTTGTGGCAAGAACCGATGATTTCCGCCAGTTTGTAAAGGATATTGCTATGCATATTGCAGCAGCCAATCCAACCTATCTCGATCGTGAAAGCGTGCCCCAAGAGGTGATCCAGAAAGAAAAGGAGATATACAGAGAACAGATAAAGAACAAACCAGAGCATGTTATTGAAAGGATAGTAGAAGGTAAATTGGAGAAGTTTTATGCTGAGCATTGTCTGCTCGAGCAGGTATTCATTAAGGACCCCGAGCAGAAGAAAAAGATAAAGGATATTCTCACAGAAATGATAGCCAAACTCGGGGAGAACATTAGAATTAAGAGGTTTGTAAGGTTTCAACTTGGCGAAGAAAAAACCTAATAAGAAGAAATCCAGATACCAAAGGGTTCTGCTTAAGCTGAGTGGAGAGGCCCTCATGGGTGACAGACCCTATGGTATTGACTCTGAAGTAGTTCAATATATGGCAAAAGAGGTAAAGGAATTACATGATATGGGGGTTCAGGTAGCTATTGTGATTGGAGGTGGAAATATCTTCAGAGGAGTTGAGGGGTCAACAAAGGGGATGGAAAGGGCCACTGCAGACTATATGGGAATGCTGGCTACAGTGATAAATGCCCTTGCACTGCAGAATGCCCTTGAGAAAGAGGGGGTTCCCACAAGGGTTCAATCAGCAATTGAGATGCGTGAACTGGCAGAGCCCTATATAAGAAGACGTGCCGTGAGACATCTTGAAAAAGGACGGGTTGTTATATTTGCAGCAGGTACAGGCAACCCATATTTCACCACTGATACAGCAGCCTCTCTCAGGGCGATGGAGATAGGGGCAGAGGTGATCCTGAAAGCTACAAAAGTGGATGGGGTCTATTCTGCTGATCCCAAAAAGGACCCTAAAGCCAAAAGATACAGAAGGATATCCTATATTGATGTCCTGAAGAAGGGACTACATGTGATGGACTCAACCGCTATATCTCTATGTATGGACAATGCACTTCCCATTGTTGTATTTAATGTAAGAAAGAAGGGTAATATAAGAAAGGTGGTTGAGGGGAAAAATATAGGCACTCTGGTGAGTCTTTAGAGTTCAAATGCTAAGATGCTCTAAGGGAGGGTAACATGCTAAAGGAGATAAAAAAGAAGGCCAAGGAACGGATGGAAAAATCTGTGGAGGTATTAAAAAAAGACTTTGCCAGCGTCAGAACAGGAAGGGCATCACTTTCACTTCTTGATGGAATTACTGTTGATTACTATGGTGTACAGACCCCTATCAATCAAGTGGCTGCCTTGTCAGTACCTGAACCCAAAATGATAACCATCCAGCCATGGGAACAGAAGATGATACCTGTGATAGAGAGGGCTATTCTGGAGTCTGACCTTGGACTTACACCCACAAATGATGGTAAGATTATAAGGATTGCTATACCACCTCTGACAGAAGAGCGGCGAAAGCAACTTGTGAAGATGGTGAGAAAGAGGGCTGAGGAGGCAAGAGTGGCAGTAAGAAATATAAGAAGGGATATAAATGATGAACTTAAAAAGATGCAGAAAGACAAACTCATAAGCGAGGATGAACTGAAGAGAGAGCTTGAAGATGTGCAGAAGCTCACCAACAGTTATATAGAAAAGATCGATGAGTTATTAGAAAAAAAAGAGAAAGAAATTTTGGAGGTGTAAGGAGGAAATCATGAAAGCAAATTTTATGGTCAAGGTAGAGGATGCAAAACTCCCTGATATCCAGAAGGCTCTGAAGGCTGCGGGTATTAAGGTAAGGAGTATAATCGAGGTCTACAAGGAAGGAGACAAGAAAGAGGAGAAAAATGAAAAGACCGAAAGCGAAAAAGGATAAGGAAGAAGAAAGAAAGGAAAGGCTTAGACGTGTGCTTATCGCAAAGAGGAAGGAGGTTCTTGCAGAGGCAAAGGAGGAGATAGGTAAATTTATAAGGGGTGAGAACAAACAACTGGTCGAAACAGCCCTGGATGATGGAGACTGGTCGGTTGTGGACCTTAATGAAGATATAAATCTTCAGAAACTCACCTCTCATAAACAGACTCTTGCAAAGATTGATGAAGCATTAAGGAAGCTGGAGGAAGGGACCTATGGGATCTGTGAAGACTGTGGAAGCGAGATATCAGAAGAAAGGCTCAAGGTTATACCCTTCGCAATTTATTGTGTTGAATGTATGGAGAGAAGAGAACAACTGGAGGAACTGGAGAAAGAGGAATTTTAATAATAGACCTTTTCAAGAAAAAGGCCACGAGATGGAAGGGTAGGACCTGCAAGGGTCCTATCCTTGTTCTGTAGAATTTCTAAGATATCGGAAGGCTGTAGTTTCCCTTTACCCACTTCTAAAAGGGTGCCCACAATATTCCGGACCATATATCTAAGGAATGCATTGGCCTCCACCGAGAACCTGAGAAATCTTCCCTTCAGGTGAAAGCCAAGAAAACATATCTCCTCAGTGTGCTCGATCCCGATTCTATAGACCTCTCTTACTGTGGTCTTTGCTCCAGAGCCGGATGCCTGAAAGGCTCGGAAGTCTTTGCGGCCAATTAGATATTCTGAGGCCTCTTTCATGCTGTCTAAATTGAGTCTATAAGGGAAATGGAAGGAGTATCGATATAGAAAAGCACTATGTACAGGTGAGAGGTCTAATATATAGATATATCTCTTCTTTTTTGCACTGTATCTTGGATGGAATGCCTCGTCCACTTCTGAGACATCCAGGACTCTTACATCCCTGGGCAGCAGAGCATTCAATGCCCGGAGAAAGACATCTACAGGGTGCTTTGAGCCTGTTTTAAAAGAGGCTACCTGCTCTATGGCATGCACTCCTGCATCTGTTCTTCCTGCTGCGGTTACCTTGGTCTTCTTCCCTGTAATTCTCGCTATGCTCTCCTCTACCACAGCCTGTATTGTGGGTACTTCTGGCTGCCTCTGCCAACCAGCGTACTCAGTGCCATCGTATTGTAAAATTAGTTTGATATGTCTCATCTTTCCAACCCTTTATATTTTTGCTAAAAAATGTTATTATAAATTAAGGTAAAAAAATTTTGCCTTAATCTGATTAAAAAATTGGGGAGGAGAGAATAGAATGTTTCGGTTTCTAAAAAAGTATCATTCTGATATAAAAAGTGGCAAAATTACCTTGACATTTCAGCCCTGGGAGACCCTAAGGGTCCTCAGAGGGAAGATATACAGGGCTCACCAGTTGGGACTCGTAAGGGTCCTTGATGTGGATTTTAAGCGGCTGAGTGATGTGACAGAAGAGGAGGCCCTAAGGTGTGGTGCTGACTCTCTGGAGACCTTCAGGAGAGATTACGAAGAACTTGCTGACAGAGAGGTTGACTTTGAGAAAGAAAGGGCTGTGAGGGTGGAGTTTGAATTCATTGGTGAGGATATAGAGAACTACAAGAAGGCAATGGGAAATGTTAAAGATTCAGAACTGAACGAGTTGAAGGAACAGCTTATTATCGCTGATCAGAAGAATGCCAGACCTTGGATAATCAAGACCCTCAAGTTACTGAGAGAACACGGTTATATTCCTTCAAAGGATCTGGAAAAAAGGTTAAAGATTCCTGCTGAACACATACGCCAGAATATGAAACAGCTGAAACAGATGAATCTTATCAGAAGCAGTCAAAGAAAGGGCTATACAATCACCCCTCTTGGTGTAAAGGTTTTGAAAACCCTTAGTTCAGAAAAGAAGACTTGAAGAAAATAACATTGCTCTTGTAAAATAATAAACTCTGAATATAGATTTTTTTGCTTGGAGGAAGGATGGCAAAGAAGAATCTGAGTGCACTTAAAAGGGTTAGACAGGCTGAAAAGAGAAGACTGAGAAACCAAAGTTGGAAGAGTAGAATCAAGACCTTTACTAAAAAGGTAGAGAAAGCCATTGTAGAGAAGAACGCAGAGGCTGCTCAAACATACCTGAGAGAGGCTATTAGGACAATATCAAAGGCTGCCTCAAAGGGAGTAATTCACAGAAATACTGCATCAAGAAAGATATCCCGTCTAATGAAAAAGGTAAATGCTGCTTTTAAGACTGAAGCAGCCTAAAGATAATGTCTTCGATTGGATAGGAAAGAGAAGAAGATTTTATCCTGATGTCTCCCTCAAGAAGTAATTGAAATATTTTTTTGTAAAAACCTAAATCTCGTTGTCCCTTTTTCATGGAATCTGCAAATTTCCAGTTTAATGCACCCATTGTAGAGAGGGGTTCAAGGGCTTCTCCAATTCCTTGAAGGATCTTGAAGGTGCCTCTTATATTCTTTTCTAATACTGCTTCTGCGAGGGTGAATACAGAGTATTGAGGAGTGCCATAGAGAAGCTCTGAAAGGACCGCAGGAGTAACCTCTTTATTACCCAAGAGGCTGAGCTTTTCCAACTCTGAATTGATGATTCCTGCATCTGAACCACTGATTGCTGCCAATATCTCAACCGCCTTCTTAGAGAGTGTCAATCCCTTCTCCTTTGCCACATCTTTTATATAAGAATAAAGACCCTCACCTTTTAACTCTACTCTGTAAAGGGGATACCTCTGGAGTATATCCTTCTTCAATGACAGAGGTTCCTTAGAAATCAGAATAAGGGTACTATCAGGGGAAGGGGCTCTTAAGTATCCGATTAACTCATCTACCTCTGCCTTGCGGAGAGAATGTATTCCTTTGACAACCACAGTCTTTTTACTCCCAAAAAAGCCAGGTGTAGAGAGCTCTTCTAAAATATCCTTTATAGAGAAAGAGTTTTCTCTGTCTATAAAATCAAAGACAAGAAAATTGGTATCTCTTTCTTGAGGAGCAATACTGGATCTTATTTTTTCGATGATACTACTGGTTATAAAGGGGTCAGATACAATGAGAAAATAACCTATTGCAGGAAGACCCTTTTCTATTTCTTTATAAAATCTCTTAAGGTCCATTATCATTCTCCAAAATTGAGCTCTGTTATAATTCTTCTACTAAGGTCATACATCGACCTTTCTATAACTATCTCCTTTTGGGCCTGTATGGAGGTAATTGACTGGGATGAAATAAAGCTTTCAACATATTCAGATTTCAAGCCTTTTATCTGCTGTTTCTGTTCAGGAGTTATAAACTCTATATCTACGCGGATCTCTACTGCATACTCTGCAGAGAGGTCCTTTTTTATGCTGAGGGTCTTTAAATCAAAGTCTATTATTTTGACCTTAAGGGTCCTTTTAGAGTCCTTTTTAATTTCAATCCCATACATCAAAGCTGCCTCAGTAAAAATCCTTCTAAAAGTATCTTCAAGGCCTGGCTCATTTGTTAGGTTTACTACACTCACAAGGGCGACATCATCTGTTTGTAACTCTGATGCCCTTTTTAATTTATAACCACAGCCATTCAGTATCAGTAGAACTAATACATATATCAGAAAAGTCCTTTTTGCTGTCATCTCCTTTTTTTCCACCTCCATCTAAAAACACTCCTCATGCCATAGCTGAATTTACTAAGAAGCCAGCGGGCCCACAAGAATTCACCAGCAAGAATACCCAGAGCAATAGGTATAACTACAGTAGCAGGACCTGGTAGAACTATCATTAGTATCCCTACCAGAAGCAGAGTAAATCCGATTGTGATCTTGATAATCCTTTTTGCCTGTCTGAGAGTTGTGATTGTGAGTCGGCTGTGTAATATTCTCAGAAGTTGATTCATTTTACTCACGTATTATAACCACTTATAAGAAGAATATTGCAAGAGGGCTATATTGTTCAATAGAGAATCCTTCTCAGTCCTGCCCTTCTTGCAAGGGTAAGGGCCTCTTCAAATTCTCTTGGTGTTATCCTTCTGTCAAGAGGGGGATATTCAAAGGCCTTAAAACAGGGGTGGTACTGATCCATAATGTTTATATAGGTGTCCTTTGATATCTCTTCAGCAATAAATCTCACCACCTCTTTGGTTCCTGCAAGCCCTCCTGGCATGATAAGGTGCCTCACCAGTAGACCTCTTTCAGCTATGCCTTCTGAGTTGATTCTAAGATCACCCACCTGTCTATGCATCTCCTTAAGAGCTGCTTTAGCCCGTTCTGGATAGTCTTCTGCAAGAGAATACTTTTTGGAGACCTCAGGGTCTGAGTATTTAAAGTCAGGCATGTAGATGTCAATTATCCCTTCAAGCAGTCTTAAAGTATTTATGGATTCATAGCCTCCACAGTTGTAAACAATCGGGAGTCTCAGTCCTCCCTCTATAGCAATCATAAGGGCCTTCAGTATCATAGGCACTTGATGTGTAGGTGTTACAAGATTTATGTTATGACAGCCCATAGCCTGTAAGGAGAGCATTATTGAAGCGAGCTTTTCAAAGGAAACCTCCTGCCCCTCACCGAGATGGCTGATTGTATAGTTCTGACAGAAGAGGCAGTGGAGATTGCAATGGGTAAAGAATATTGTGCCTGAACCACTCCGTCCTACAAGAGGCGGTTCTTCACCAAAATGAGGCCCCCAACTTGAGACAATTGGAAGATCAGCAGTTCTGCAGAATCCCAACTCCCCTGCTGTTCTGTCCACACCACACTCCCTGGGACAGAAATTACACTCCTTCAGCCTTTCAAGAGCCTCTTCGGTTTTCTCTTGCAGTATCTCTTTTGACAGCTTTAAATATGAAGGTATAAACTCACTTTGAGAGTTTCTGAGCAATCTCTTTTGCATTCCAGGCAATTCTCTTTATTGAATCAAGTAGCACCACATATACACCAGATGCCTTTGGCAGACAAAGTCCCTCTATTAGTCTCTCCTCATGAAGGGTTGCATATTCTGAGGCAGTCCTTTCCAGATCCTTCTCTGACTCCTTAATGTAGTTTGCCAAGAAGATATTTCTTGCAAGAACAAGGTCACTCACATTGGATATAATCTCCTTGACCCTTGTGAAGAGATAGTTGATCTCTACCATTGCCTTATCGCTAAAGAGAAGTTTCTCCTTAATCTTTGTCTCTATTGATCTGGCTATATGTTCCAGATTGCTTGCCATCCTCTCCAAGTGTACAGGTATGGCCGAATATAAACGGGCTGTCTCATCTGTTGCAGATGCTGTAATGAGCTGAAGAGTAAGGTCTTTCTCCTTTTTCTTGATGTCTTCAATATAACCTTCAGCATCTTTGATAAAGGACTCTTTGTTATAGATAAATGCATTATGAAGTAAACCAAGGGCCTCTTCTATGCCATTACTCATGTTATGAATCTCTAAGATATATTCTTTTATCAACTTTTCTGCCATAACTCACCCCCTCTAAATGATTTCTTTCAGTATATCTATATTTATTGTGTTTGTCAATTCCTGGCTTTTCTTTCAAAGAAGTCTCTTCCGTGGCTTTGGATCCAGGAACAGGAAGTGGATAATAATTCTCGGATAATTGAATGAGCATCATAGTCTCTTTAATGGTCTGTTCAGTTCATGGATTGTTCTTATTCGATAAATACGAATTTTTCGGCTCCGTGGGAACTCTATTTTAAAGAGAGATTTCAGAAGCCTTGGTAAATCATCCTGTGTGGTGAAAAACTCTTTCTCCCTGTAGCCATGTTCTCTAACATACACTGAACCATCTTCTCTTAAAAGCAGAGTAATCCCCCTGTTTCTCTTATATGAGAGGACCTCCACAGCTTCGCCAAAAGATAGCCTCTTTACCTGTTGTATCACTTTCTTGAGAGCTGCATCTATATTGATCAGCGCCATAATCACCTCCTGTTTTAAGCCAATATAAATTATACAAAAATGAAAACTCCTTTACATTAATGTACACACGCCCTTTCAGAGGAGCTTGATTTTTCAAGATTTTCTTAACTGGTACGGTTTTTGTTTTCTGATATCTAAAAATCCTTAAAAGGAGGAAAGGATGAGACAGATAGCAATTTATGGAAAGGGTGGTATAGGCAAGTCCACCACAACTCAGAACACCGTGGCTGCCCTTGCAGAGGCAGGCTATAAGTGTATGATTGTGGGGTGTGACCCAAAGGCGGATGCTACCCGATTGATACTACACAAAAAGGCACAGGCTACGGTTATGGACCTTGCTCGAGAAAGAGGCTCTGTTGAAGAGCTCGAGATTGATGAGGTCCTGCTTGAGGGATTCTTAGGAGTGAAATGTGCTGAATCAGGAGGACCTGAGCCAGGCGTGGGTTGCGCAGGCCGTGGTGTAATAACAGCTATTAATTTTCTTGAAGAAAATGGTGCCTATGAGGAAGAGATTGACTTTGTCTTCTATGATGTGCTGGGTGATGTAGTGTGTGGTGGTTTTGCAATGCCTATCAGGGAGGGCAAGGCAAAGGAGATATACATTGTTACTTCTGGTGAGATGATGGCAATGTATGCTGCAAACAACATCGCAAGAGGAATCTTAAAGTATGCCCAGAGCGGAGGTGTCAGGCTCGGTGGTCTCATCTGTAACTCAAGGAAGGTAGACAGGGAGTTTGAGCTGATAACAGAGTTTGCTAAAAGGCTCGGCACCCAGATGATACACTTTATCCCCAGAGACAACCAGGTCCAGAGGGCAGAACTGAGAAGGATGACAGTGCTTGAGTATACACCAGAGCATCCCATGGCTGATGAGTACAGGACACTGGCAAAGAAGATTGCAGAGAACAAGAATTTTGTAATACCCACACCTCTCGGAATGGATGAATTGGAGGAACTGCTTACAGAGTTTGGAATACTGGATGCAGAGGAGGCAGTAGCATGAAGAGCATTATTGAGAAAACCCAGAGATTAATAGATGAGGTGCTTGAGGTATATCCTGAGAAGACTCGAAAACTGAGGGCAAAGCATATCAAACCTAATGACCCTACAGGTGAATGTGGTTCAGCCTGCCAAGTCCGTTCTAATGTGAAGTCACGCCCAGGGGTTATGACCATCCGTGGATGTGCCTATGCAGGCTCAAAAGGGGTGGTATGGGGCCCTATTAAAGATGTGGTCCATATCAGTCATGGGCCTGTGGGCTGCGGGCAGTACAGTTGGTGGTCAAGAAGAAATTACTACAATGGCCTTACAGGTATAGACTCCTTTGTCACGATGCATATCACCAGTGACTTTCAGGAGAAAGACATCGTGTTTGGTGGAGATAGAAAACTGGAACAGCTATGCCGCGAGGTGAAAGAACTCTTCCCCCTTGCAAAGGGGATAACCATCCAGTCAGAGTGTCCTGTAGGACTTATAGGTGATGATATTGAGGCAGTTGCAAAGAAGATGACAGAAGAACTGGGTATACCTGTTGTGCCTGTCAGGTGTGAGGGCTTCCGAGGAGTGAGCCAGTCATTGGGACACCATATCGCAAATGACAGTATAAGGGACTACATTCTTGGCAAGGCTTCTGTTGAGAAATCTTCACCTTATGATGTTGCCCTTATAGGGGATTACAATATTGGTGGAGATGCCTGGGCAACAAGAAAGATCCTTGAAGAGATGGGCCTGAGGGTGATAGCACACTGGACAGGAGACGGTACATTGAGAGAACTGGCCCTCACACCGAGGGCAAAGCTGAATCTCATCCACTGCTACCGCTCCATGAACTACATCTGTAGACACATGGAAGAGAGATATGGCATCCCATGGGTTGAGTATAACTTCTTTGGACCCACAAAGATATACCAGAGCATAAGGAAGATCGCCTCCTTCTTTGACGACTATATAAAAGAGCGGGCAGAGGCAGTAATTGCTAAATACAAACCCTGGATGGATAGGGTGATTGAGCAGTACAGACCCAGGCTTGAGGGCAAAACCGTGATGCTGTATGTAGGAGGTCTCAGGCCACGCCATGTGGTCGGTGCATATGAGGACCTTGGGATGAAGGTAGTTGCCACAGGTTATGAATTCGGCCATAAGGATGACTACCAGAGGACTTACCCAGAACTCGAGGAAGGCACTCTGATCTACGATGATGCTACCCCTTATGAGCTTGAAGAGTTTACAAAGAGGCTGAAACCTGATCTGGTTGGCTCAGGTATAAAGGAAAAATATGCCTATCACAAGATGGGTGTACCCTTCAGACAGATGCACTCTTGGGACTACAGCGGCCCTTATCATGGTTTCGATGGATTCCCTGTCTTTGCAAGGGACATGGATATGACAGTGAATAACCCTACATGGAGATTGATAAGGAGGAAAAGCTGATGAAGATAAAAGACCATATGGAGTTGTTCCAGAACAGAGAATATCAGGAGATGTTTGAGAAAAAGAAGGAGTTTGAAAAACCCTGTTCTGTGGAGGAAGTAGAAAGGGTAAAGGAATGGACAAAAACTGAAGAGTACAAGAAAAAGAACTTTGCCCGTGAGGCCTTAGTAATAAACCCTGCAAAGGCATGTCAGCCACTGGGTGCCGTGCTCTGTGCCTTAGGATTTGAGAAGACCTTGCCTTTTGTACATGGCTCCCAGGGATGTGCTGCGTACTTCAGGAGCCATCTGAGCAGACACTTCAAAGAACCTGTGGCTGCTGTGTCAACTTCCATGACAGAAGATGCTGCTGTGTTTGGAGGTCTTAACAATATGCTTGAGGGATTTGAGAATGCCTATGCCCTCTACAGACCTGAAATGTTTGCAGTTTGTACCACCTGTATGGCTGAGGTGATAGGAGACGACCTCGGAGCATTCATCAGACACTCAAAGGACAAAGGAAAGATTCCTTCTGAACTACCAACTCCTTTTGCCCATACACCAAGCTTTGTGGGTTCTCATATCAATGGTTATGACAATATGCTGAAGGCAATACTCGCCTATTTTACTGATAAAGGATCAACAAATAATGAAAGTATAAACATCATTATGGGATTTGACACCTATACAGGCAATATAAGAGAGATAAAAAGACTACTTCAGTTAATGGGAGTCAGCTATAGGGTCCTCTCAGATATATCCGATGTGCTGGACTCACCAAATGTGGGTGAATACATAATGTATCCTGGTGGAACCCCTTTGGAGGAACTAAAAAGGGCAGTAAATGCACGGGCAACAGTGGCTCTTCAGAAGTTTTCCACAGAGAAGACAGGTGAATTTATCAGGGAGGAATGGGGACAGGAGTTTATCGCAGGCCCCATGCCCATCGGGATTGAGAATACCGATAGATTTTTAGAAGAGATAAGTAGGCTTACTGGCAAAAAGGTTCCTGAGGAGATTGAAGCAGAAAGGGGAAGGGCAGTGGATGCCATGGTGGACTCCCATCCCTATGTTCATGGTAAAAGGTTTGCCCTCGTAGGAGACCCAGACCTGCTCCTGGGACTAATAGGATTTCTTCTCGAAATGGGTGGGGAGCCTGTGCATATCCTCTGCAGCAATGGTGATAAGCACTTTGAAGAGGAGGCAAATATCCTCCTCAGCAGCAGCTACTATGGAAGGAATGGAAAGGTCTATATTAACAGAGACATGTGGCATCTGAGATCACTACTTTTTACTGAACCTGTAGACCTTCTGATTGGCAACTCTTATACAAAGTTTCTCTGGAAGGATACAGGAACACCTTTTGTAAGAATTGGGTTTCCAATATTTGATAGACACCATCTGCACAGATACTCCATAGTAGGGTATCAAGGAGTGATAAATCTTGTGAATTGGATTGTTAACACAGTACTCGATGAGATGGACAGGGCATCGGTTAATACTCAGAGTTTTGATGTGATCAGATAAGGCTTGGGGAGAATATCTTATGTTAAGCGATGTTGATAGATTGATCGAAAGGGGCTGTAACAGACCGGAAAGAGAAAGGCTCTGCCGCAGCCGAGGAGGAGAATCATGTGCCTTTGATGGAGCGACAATAGTGCTTCAATGTATTGCTGATACTGCCCATCTGATTCATGGGCCTATTGCTTGCTGTGGTAATTCCTGGCAGACAAGGGGCACTCTATCAGAAAAAGGCAGCCTCTATCGGATGGGCTTCACCACAGATCTGTCTGAACTGGATATTATACATGGCTCTGAGGATAAACTCTACAATGCTATACTCTATACTTACGAGACCGTTAAACCTTCTGCCATCTTTGTCTATGCAACCTGTGTGAGTGGTCTAATAGGTGAGAATATTGAAGCGGTCTGTAAAGAGGCAGAAAAGAGGATAGGCTCTGGACGGGTAATCCCTGTCAATGCACCTGGCTTTGTAGGCCCCAAAAATTTGGGAAATAGGATTGCAGGAGAGGTGCTTCTTGAAGAGGTAATAGGCACTGGTGAGCCTCCCTATACAACAGCCCATGATATAAATCTCATTGGTGAGTACAATATTGCAGGAGACCTCTGGCTCGTGGAGCCTCTTCTTAAAGAGGCTGGTATAAGAGTTCTTTCAAAAATTACAGGAGACTCTACCTTTGAGGAGATAACCTATGCACACAGAGCCAGACTTAATCTGGTTATCTGCAGCCGCGCCCTTCTGAATGTGGCAAAAGAGATGGAGTATAAGTATGGTATCCCTTACATTGAAGTCTCCTTTTTTGGGAAAACAGAGACAACAAAGGCTCTGAGATTGGTAGATTCGATGCTCAATATAGGGCCAAAACTCTCTAAGATAATAGAAACAAATGAAAGATGGCTTGAACAGCAGTTGAAGGAGTTCTCCCATTTGAAAGGCAAAAGAGCGGTGCTTTATACAGGTGGGGTGAAAAGCTGGTCCTTTATCTCTGCCCTTTTAGATCTCGGGATGGAGGTAGTTGCTGTGGGCACAAAAAAGAGTACCTATGAGGATGAAGAGAAGATGAAGGCGCTGCTTGGTGAAGACGCTCCATTGTACGAAGATGTAAGTCCTCAAAGGCTTAAAGCCCTTATGAAGGAAAAGAAAGCAGACATACTAATTGCAGGCGGCAGAAACCTCTACCTGGCCATGAAAGAAGGGTTCCCTTTTGTGGATGTGAATCAGGAACGGCATAGGGCTTATGCAGGATATAAAGGGCTTGTCACCTTTGCTGAAGACATCAGCAGAAGTATCCACTTCTTCAGTCAGGAGCCAAAAGTCGTGAGGGTCTCCCAGGGAAAGGAATCAAGAATGACCCTTGAAAAATCAAAAAACTTTCAGAACCCGGATGTGGTTATAAATCCCCTTAAACTTCCAGCATCTACAGGTGCTGTCATTGCCTTTCAGGGAATAGACAGGGCTTTGCCAGTTATCCATGGTTCACAGGGTTGTGTCTTCCTTGCAAAGGCGCTCCTTACAAGGCACTTCAGGGAACCTATTGCCTTACAGGGTTCAAAACTCTTTACCGAGGATGTGATTCTGGGAGGAGAAGAAAGGCTCAGAGACACTCTGCTGAAACTCCGAAGGATCCTTTCTCCTGAGATTGTGGGTGTCTTGAGTAGTGGACTTACAGAAGTAAAAGGGGAGGACATTAAAAGGATCATAGGAGAGTTAAAACCTCTGTTTAAACAGACAGGCACTGAACTGCTCTATATATCCACACCTGACTTTAAGAATTCCTTAGAAAAGGGATATCAGACCACGGTATGTAGGCTTATAGAAGAACTGGTGGTGCCTGATAGAGAAAAGATACTTGGGCAGATCAATATACTTGTGGGTGGACATCTAACCCCTTCAGACTTCTCAGAGGTCCGTGAGATGGTTGAGGTCTTTGGATTGAAACCCCTTCTTCTGCCTGATCTATCAAGCCTTGATGGAAGCAGACAGGGATTCTCTTCCCTTGCCCAAGGAGGCACCAAGGTCTCTGAGATCAGAGAGATGGGAAGATCAGAGTTTACAATAGCGATTGGAGCAAGCATGCAGACACCTGCAGAGCTGCTTAAAGAGATCACAAGGGTGGAATACACACTCATAGATGGTCTCTCTGGGCTTAGGGCAGTGGACAGATTCATGGAGGTGCTATCTGTTCTTAGTGGCAGAACCATGCCAGAAAGATTCAGGAGACAGAGGAGAAGCTTAATTGACGGTATGAGGGATGCCCATTTTTATCTTGCAGGCAGGAGAGTTTCTGTAGCCCTCGAAAATGACCTTGCCCTGCAGGTCTCCCAACTCTTGGAAGAGATGGGAGCCAAGGTAACAGTTGCAGTAGTTCCTTATTCTGCTGGTTCTGAGGAGAGGATAAAAGCAGAAGAGGTGATAGTCGGAGGTCTTTTCTCTATAGACCGCAACGCTGAGCTTATAATCTCAAACTCCCGTGCGCAGAATTTATCAAGACAACTCAAGGTCCCCTTATATCAGATGGGCTTTCCAGTGTATAGGGCTATTGGATACACCACAAAGGTAACAGTCGGTTACAGGGGAAGTTTAACCTTAATCAATGATTTAGCAAATCTATCAATGGAGGTGCACCAATGAAGGTAGCCTTTGCCACCACAGATGGCAAAAATGTGAATGAACACTTCGGCAGAAGTGGTATGTTTGCCATCTATGAAGTATCAAAAGAGGGCTATAGATTCATTGAACTTAGGAAGTTTGCCGAAGGTAGAGACAGGGAGATAGAGGAGACAAAGGGGTTGGGAGAGATCCATGAAGACAGGGTGCAGAAAAAGGTGGACAGACTTGTAGATTGTAAACTCATATATTTCACAGAGATTGGAGGACCTTCAGCAGCCCGCCTCTCCAAGGCAGGAATAATGCCTGTAAAGGTTAAGGAGGTAATTACTATTGAGGAGGCGCTTCAACAATTGGTTGAGGTCCTCAAAAAATCACCACCACCTTGGCTCAAGAAGGCAATGGATGAAGAGACTTCATAATAAATTAAATAAGGAGGCAAAAGATGAAGATGATCAGGGCTTTCATAAGACCAGAAAAGGAACAGGAGGTAGTTCTTGCACTTGAAGGGGCAGGGTTCCCTTCTGTAACAAAGATGCCAGTGTTCGGAAGAGGAAAACAGAAGGGCCTTCAGGTAGGCCCCATTCACTATGATGAGCTACCCAAGACGCTGCTTATGATAGTAGTCGATGATGAAGATGTAGATGAGGTTGTCAAGATAATTCAGGAGAAGGCAAGAACAGGTTTCATAGGAGACGGAAAGATTTTTATCAGTCCTGTTGAGACAGCCTATACAGTAAGGACAGGGGAGGCGGGTTTATAAGAAGTCACTAAGGAGGTTTATAAGAATGAAAGAGATTATCGCGATAATAAGAAGGGACAAAGTGCCGGAGACGAAGAGAGTGCTTGAGGATATTGGATATCCATCGCTCACATTACAGAGTGTTGATGGAAGGGGCAAGCAGAAGGGTGCAATGTGTGCAGAGATGGATTCTGAGATGCCTGAGAGTTTCTGCACAGGGGCCAAATTGAAACCAACACCATCAACCTATGCCCTTGAACATACCCTGCCAAAAGTTGCTATTTATGTACCCAAAAAGATGCTTACTATTATGGTACCTGATGAGCTGGTTCCCAAAATAGTAGAGGGAATAATAAGAGTAAATCAAACAGGCAAACACGGAGATGGAAAGATCTTTGTAGCACCAGTAGAAGGAGCTATAAGAATAAGAACAGGAGAGGAGAATGAAGAGGCTATTGTATAATTAAATATGCCTTCTTTAAGAGGACATCATCTGGTGTGCCTACACTTTTACAGGGGTGAAGGGTATGATAGATCCTTTATTGAAAACCTCAACAGTGTAATTAAAATGGCAGAGCTTGGAGAGATAACTGTTGCAGAGGGTGCTGATGATGTATGTGCCTGCTGCCCCTATCTGAGAAACAGAAAATGTATGTATACTGAGGATGCTGAAGAGGAGATCAAAAAGATGGACAAGGTTGCCCTGGAGCTTCTCGGGACAGAGGTGGGAGAGAAGGTGAAATGGAACCAGCTTAGAAAGACTCTGCCAGAGATGTTTTCTAAGTGGGCTGCTCTTTACTGTAGTGACTGCCATTGGAGAGAGGCCTGTCTGAAAAGCCCTTTTTATAAGGACCTTATAAGAGAGGCTCTTTGCTAAAATATCTCTATGCCGAAGCTGAGTGTTGGACTTCTTATGTACAGGATCAGAGATGGGAGGGTTGAGGTATTTCTTGTCCATCCAGGAGGCCCTCTATGGGCAAAAAGGGATGAGGGAGCTTGGTCAATTCCAAAGGGGCTTGTAGAAGAAGGGGAAGCCCCTCTTCAGGCTGCTGTCAGGGAGTTTGAAGAGGAAACAGGAATAGAGGTTAAAGCAGAGAACTTCATCCCCCTTACTCCTGTGAGGCTGAAAAGCGGTAAGGTGGTTCAAGCATGGGCATTTGAAGGTGACTGTAATCCAGACAATATCAGAAGCAACACCTTCCGGATGGAGTGGCCACCACACTCAGGCAGATACCAAGAGTTTCCAGAGATAGACCGTGCAGGCTGGTTTGAGGTCAACACTGCAAAGAACAAGATTAATCCAGGGCAGGTTGGATTAATCGAAGAATTGAAAGAGAAACTACAGAAATGAAGGTCAGAATTCCTGTGCCTCTGTCTGGTGGGCTTATCCTCTCATACAGGTGCACAGCAAGGTGCAGACACTGTATCTATGGATGCTCTCAGCGCTGGAGTGGAGACTGGATAAAAGAGGAAGACCTTCAGGCAGTGCTCTCAAACCTTGCCGGTAAGATCAGACCTGCTCCTTGGGGACGCAACTCCATAGGACTGAACGAGGGGTTACACTTCACAGGTGGTGAACCCTTTATGAATTTTGAACTCCTCCTCAGGGCTGTAGAGATTGCCAATGAGCTGAAAATCCCTTCCACCTTTGTGGAGACAAACTGTTTCTGGGCTACGGACGACAGAAAGACCAAAGAGAAACTCAAACTACTTAAAGCCAAAGGGCTCAAAGGGATAATGATCTCTGTCAACCCCTTCTATCTTGAGTTTGTCCCCTTTGAGAGGACAGAAAGGGCAATAAGGATAGCCCTCAAGGTCTTTGGAAGAAATGTGATAGTCTATCAACTGGAGTACTATAGACGATTCAGACTGTACGGATTTAAAGGCAGGGTTTCACTTGAAGATTACCTCCGGATTGAGGGAAAGGAAAACTTTCTCCGTGATGTAGAATTTTTTGTGATGGGCAGAGCCCCATATATGCTAAAGAATTTAATAAAGAACCTCTATCCTCCAAAGTCTGCCAGATATTACTTTAATACCCCTTGCATCACCCCCTTTCTAAGAAGCCTTCATAACCATTTTGACAACTATGGGAACCTGGTCCCTGGCTTCTGTGGAGGAATAAGCCTTGGAGACTGCCGGAGACTGGACGAGCTTTTATCCGAAGGGATTGATACCCTACGGTATCCTGTAATTAGTTATCTTATAAACAGTGACTTTCAGGGACTTTATAACTTTGCAAGAGAAAGAGGTTTTGAGGAAGACCCTGAGGGCTACCTCTCAAAATGCCACCTCTGCACCGATATCCGCTCTTTTTTAGCCCTCAATTTTGACTTCCCCGAGCTCCGGCCAAAGGAGTTTTACACACACCTGAAAGAATAATTTATATTATGTCAGGCGTTACTGCCCACTTAAGAGACCATCCCTCATCGTCCCTTCCGAGACAGACGACCCCACCCATCCTGAAGGAGACAACCCTCCTCTCACTATCACCACAAAGCAGCAAGGAGGCGAGTCTCTGCATATGAGGCAGATGACCCACAAGCATCGTATCCTCGTTGATACTTTCAAGACGCTCTGCCCATATCTTGGGATCATCAAGGGGCTTAAGCCCATCTGTCTCAGACACATCTTTGGCCGGCTTAAGGGCTTCTCCGAATATCTCTGCAGTCTGTTTCGCCCTCAGCTTACCACTATGAAAGACCTGTGTTACCCCGATACCTGCTTTGCGGAGACATTCTGTAACCCTCTGGACCTCTTCACGGCCTGCATCTGAAAGGGGTCTCTCAGGGTCTTCCTCTTCAGGCTTTGGAATCCCATGCTGAACAAGATAGAGATTCATAATAACCCTCCTATCAAGAATATTTTTTATAATATTATACTTCAAAGGGAAATCCTATGGTATGAAATACAATCTCTTTGTATATGGCACCCTGATGTGGGAAGAGACACAGAGAGCACTTCTTGGAAGGTCTCCTCAAACAGTGGATGCCCTTCTTTACGACTACAAAAGATTTAAAGTAAAGGGAGAGAGCTATCCTGGAATAAGAAAATCACCTGGCAGCTCGGTTAGAGGGAAGCTTCTGCTGGGGCTGACAGAAGAAGAACTCCGGGTGCTTGACTATTACGAGGGGGAAGAGTATGAAAGAACAGAGGTAAAAGTGGAGACATCTGATGGAGAGTTCATTAATGCCTTTGTATATGTGATAAAGGATGAGTTCTCAAACATCCTTAAAGATGAAGAATGGAATGAAAAGGGATACTGAACCCTTAGAGCTTTATATACCATTCGTGAGTCTTTTCATCATAATAGACCAGATACTCTCTCCTGAGAGAGTCCTTTAACCTGAAATATCTCCTTCTCTTTCTTGTGTGAAGATCCTCTTCAATCCATCTGTCCACAACCTCAACCTCTACTGTCTCATCCTCAAAAAGTAGCCTCAAAGGCCTTTCGCCTCCCTTAAACCCCCCGTATTCGTATACTCTTATCTTTCGATACATTATTTCTATTATAAGCTTATGAGTCTCACAAATAGACAACTGCTGAAGATTGAATATATTGTTATCTCTCATCAAGATGTTACGGGCACGGACAACCTAATATCCTGTTAGGAGAAGGTTGAGGTAATAAGATATATCGTGTCCTTTGAAGATATAAGGGCAACAGGGATAGATTGGAAGGAATCAGATAGTGCATAATTATAACTAATAAATTATGACAAGGCAACTGAAAAGGCGGTATTTATAAGTGTGCCAATGAAGTATAATTGCTCTTTGAAGTAGCAAAAAACTGGCAAAATTGGGTTATATTTTAAGATCTATCTCCAGAGGCTGCCCTTTCTCATCTAAATGAAGAATATCCCCTCTTTAATATCAATAGAATCTACTGGAGAGCCATCTCGCAATTCTATGAGCAAAACGTCAGCATCTTCAGAATATCTTATCTTCATACTTACCACCTCCTTATTTCTTAAACTGCTTTTTAAAATTTAATTTGCAGTCTTTAACTTTGAGTTTCATAATTATTCTCCATATTCAAATCCTTCCTCTTTTAATCTAATACAAAAGACCTTGTCTTTTCTGCTTTCTCTATAGCCGATGTAGTTTCATCTATTGAAGGAAAATAAAAGTCATCTATATATCTTACTTCTACGGCATAAACTGTTAACTCATCTACATTCCACTCAAATAGTTTCTGAAATTCAGAATCAACCTCACAACATAATTCTATTAATTCTGCTATATCGTGAGTCTTTCTGATTTCTTTATTATTAAAGACAAGAAAAGCCTTCAGATACTTTCAACGCACTGTTGTGCATGAAAGCAGATGGCGTCAGTGGCAGGTTCTTTTGTTTGAATCTCATCTCTGGCGATTTTCAGGTCGTTTTCAGCTTTGAGAATCCATTTTCTAACAGTTTCAGTATTCATAATACTTCAATCCCCTCTTTTAACACATAATAACTTAAATAACCCACATCGTTTTTCCTTCTTTCTACAGTAGAAACAGACTGAATTATTATATCATTTGGAATTTTGCTTTTAGCCAATCTTCGTCTTATGCAAGTTATAATCTTTCGTCGTTCAATAAATGGAATCTCTCTGTCAATAATTACATAAAAATCCCAATCACTATCCCTCGTATAGTCTCCCCTTGCTCTACTTCCAAAAAGTAGAATTTTCTCAATTCGTAAACCCACCTTCTCTATCTCTTCAGTGATTATTTTTTTTGCTATTTCAACTTCGTTATTCATAGAGTCACCACCAAAATAAAAGTTCAAATCTCAAAACTAAAAAGTCAAATCTGTAATACAATTAAAAATCCAGAAATTGCTCATCTTTTATTTTTTAGCGTTAACAAACTTGCTGCAATCATATTTGCAAGTTCTTCAACCTCTCTTAGCAACTCTGTTATAACTTTTTTGTTAATTCTCAATCCGTCACGAATTAAACAAAGCCAGTATTTGGTTTCATTTGCTGACTTTAAAGCAATTTGATAAAAATTTATAAAATCTCTTTTAGACCTAGCAGATTTGGCCTCTGTTATATTAGCTCCTATAGAAGTAGCAGACCTCAGCAACTGGTCTAATATTGACACATAAACTCTTTTCACTTCAATAGATTCTATAAATCTAATAATCTGAATAGAAAATGAATAACAACGATTTCTTAAATCAGTTTTAAGTTGTGAGTTGTCGTTTTGACTTTTGAATTTTAAGTTTTTAGTTTCCATCATCACCAAAATAAAAGTTCAAATCTCAAAACTAAATCCCCTTTAAAATTGTTTTAAACTTTAAGTTGCAGTTTTGACCTTTGAGTTTTTAGTTTTAACTTTTCATCCTCGCCACCATATCAACGGCTTAATCAGTTTATAATCCAGATTCTCTATATCAATCTCTTGTCCATCTTCAAAAACCACACTTTTGAGTTCTGTCTTTGTTTTCCTGCCCTTTTCCGAATAGAAGACATTAAAGGCAATTACACCGTCAGGGCGTTTCTCTTTAAACTCATAAATAATGTCTCTCTTCTCATTTGCCTTTTTATGCTCAAGGTTGGAGACATCAAAGAAAAACCTGTACCCCTCCACCTCAATCTCAAGACTCTTAAACAGCCTGTCTGTCTTGACATAATAGAGCATGTGGGTCTTCCAGAAGAGGATAACATCCCTGTCATCTGTGTAAACCTTTTCGTAAACATTCTGATGCAATGGCGTGTACCTGAAATATATAGAGCCGCTTTCAGAAAAATAACGATGAAAGAATGTATAGAGTTTGTCAAAAAGTTCCTCTTTAAATTCAGGAAAAGGTTTTACGGCCTTTTCAATATCCTCCTGAAGGCGAGGGAAGACCCCCTTTTCAAAGTAACGGGATTTTATCCGCATTAGATTGATGTAGCCCCCTTCTCCCTCAACTCTGGCACCTACAAAGATATCCTTCAGTGCGTTATAAAATTTCTGTTCTTTGGTCATAACTTTCTTTGGACCTCCATAACATTTTCAACATTTTTCTGGAAGGCAAGGATATCCACTACAGAAATCTGCCCTTTTTGAGAGTTCCAGACTCTGCCGCAAAGCTGAAATTAGTTGAAGTTCTATATTGTCGAATATTCTGGGCATTTCAGCAGCAAGTTGCTTGTTATATTATATAAAATACTTCCCTTAAGAGAATATCTTTAAATTTTATGAGTTGAATCTTCCTTGCATAGACTGGTTACGGTAAAAGCGAAGCCTTTTACCGCGTTGTCCAAGCAGTATCAGAGACATTGCCAAAAGAAAGCAAAGAGAAAAAACTGTTAGATGGCTTTTTAGCAGGACGGAAAGAGTAAAAGAAGAGGTTAGGAGTGAGAGGTTGTTTTGAAGATGAGGCCGATATAGGAGAAAATATATAGTCTCACATTATATGAAGAAAAATGAAATAAACGGTGATTGCGGATATATTCAACTTTTAGATTAGAAAGATTAAAAGTTATATCTCTGATAACCTCAGCGGTTGAAACCCCAAATAGAATTAATTTATCATTTAAATCAATGCGAAAGAGATTTTATATATACCCCCTCCTTTCCAGTCTCCTCCTGGTCCTGGCATTCCCCAAGATTCAGATCTCATGGCTCGCATGGGTTGCCCTAGTCCCCTTTCTATTAACCCTTTATGAGACTAAAGGGGCTGACTCTTTCAGGGCAGGGATGGTCTTCGGCTTTGGATACTTCTTCGGTACCCAATACTGGATATACCACTCCATAAACCATTATGGAGGTCTGCCCTTTGTGGCAAGCCTTTCTGTAGTTATGCTTCTATGCCTTTATGAAGCCCTTTATATAGGGGTCTTTGGACTTGTTCTGTCTTGGATTATAAAGAAAAGAGGGCTTCCCCTCATAGCAGTGGCACCACCACTGTGGTGTAGCCTTGAATACCTTAGAGGACATCTCTTAACAGGCTTTCCCTGGTCAAGCATTGGATATACTCAGAGTGGTGTGCTTGCAGTTGTCCAGATAACAGACATAACAGGCATTTATGGGGTATCTTTTCTGATTCTGCTTATAAATGCCTTTTTCACAGAGACATGGAAGAAAAGAAAAATAGAATTCCTGTCAGGGATCGCTGTTTTATTGATTATCTCAATTATTATTATCTATGGATTCTATAGAATCAATACAATCCAGGACCTTCCTTTCCAGAGGATAAAAATCGGTCTTGTACAGGGAAATATTGACCAGTCTATAAAATGGGATAGCCGGTATAGGAATTATGTAATAAAAACCTACAAAGAACTTACCATAAAAGTAAAAAGAGAGGGAGCAGAGCTTATTATATGGCCTGAGACAGCACTGCCTTTTTATTTTGGATATGAGAGAGAGTTTTCAAATGACCTAAAGGAATTTGTAAGGGAACTTTCTCTTCCACTCCTTACAGGCACACCAATGGTGAAAGACTTCAGAAAATCTAAGGAGGACTCTTATATATTTACTATTTCCAACAGTGCAGTGCTTTTAGACAGAGATGGAAATGTATCAGATATTTATGATAAAATACATCTGGTTCCTTTTGGTGAGTATGTCCCTCTAAAAGAGATCCTCTTTTTTATAGATAAAGTAGTAGAAGGAATTGGTGATTTTAAAAGGGGAGAAAGATATACACTCTTTACAGTTGACAGTTTAAAATTCTTTACACTTATATGTTATGAGGTAATTTTCCCCAGTCTTGTTAGAAAATTTAGGGATGGAGACTTTATAGTAAATATAACAAATGATGCCTGGTTCGGGAGAACCAGTGGTCCCTATCAACACTTTGAGATAGCAAGAATAAGGGCTGTAGAAAACAGAATTCCTCTTGTAAGGGTGGCAAATACTGGAATAACTGGTGTTGTTGATGCTGTAGGAAGGGTTTTAACAAAGACAGAGATATTTAAAAGGGATTATCGTACAGTTGATTTGGCAATCCAGAATAGTTGGAGTTTTTATAGAATATACGGAGATATTTTTAGTTTTTTAAATTTTGTCATAATGGGTATAATAGTCTTAATCAGGTTATCGGGAGGTAAAAGGAGATGATCACGGTTTCTGAGGTAAAGGAAGAGATTTCAAGACTCAAAAAGAGAGTATCTGATTTAAGAGGTTGTCTTTGAAGTAGAAAAACTTCAAAGAGAACTTTCCCACCTTGAATCAGAATTGACAAAAGAGAGTGTCTGGTCAAATCCAGATAAATTAAGAGATTTACAGAAAAAAAAGGCAGAAATAGAAGATATACTTGTCCCTTTTCAGAAGTTAGAGGAGAGGGTATTGTATCTGTCAGAGTCCTCTACTGTACTGAATGAGAAAGAAGGTGAACTGCTGGTAGAGGACTTCTCCATGGATATCAACAGAATTAAGGAAGAACTGGAAACACTGGAACTCAGGTATCTACTTTCAGGAGAGCATGACAAGGGGAATGCCATAATGGAGATACATCCAGGAGCAGGTGGTACAGAGAGTCAAGACTGGGCACAGATGCTGATGAGAATGTATCTAAGATGGGCAGAAAGGCATGGTTATAAGACAGAGATCCTGGACCTCCAGTACGGTGATGAGGCAGGGATTAAAAGTGCAACAATTACCATAAGTGGACTGTATGCCTATGGATATCTTAAGTCCGAGATTGGGGTACATAGACTTGTGAGGATATCACCCTTTGATGCTAACAGAAGAAGACATACCTCTTTTACTGCTGTACTGGTCTATCCTGAAATAGAAGAGGATATTGATATAGAGATCAATGAGGAGGACCTAAAAATAGATACCTTCAGGGCCTCTGGAGCCGGAGGTCAGCATGTAAACAAGGTATCCTCCGCAGTACGTATCACTCATATTCCTACAGGTATTGTGGTAACTTGTCAGAATGAGAGGTCACAACATAGAAACAGAGCCCTTGCTATGAAGATACTAAAGGCAAGACTCTATGACCTTAAAAGAAAAGAACAGGAAGAGAAGATGGAGAGTCTCATAGGTGAGAAGAGAGAGATAGGTTGGGGTAATCAGATAAGGTCTTATGTACTTCATCCTTATAGACTGGTTAAAGACCACAGGACTGGGGTAGAAACAGGCAATGTTGATGCAGTTCTTGATGGTGATATTGATATGTTTATTAATGCCTTTTTAAAGATGCAGGCTAAAGAGACATCTTCTGTGTAGATTTTAAAAAGTGAAGTAAGAGCAATAGTAGGGATTGTTTAAACTGTGAATAGAGAAAATTATTATTAGATTACAATAGAAAAGGAGGTTAAAAACAGAGATCATCTAAGGGAGGATATATCAACATCATTAACAGGATTTATATTTACACAATTTATTAACATTGAACTTACTCTGTTTTTAAGAGTACCACTGTACTTAAAAGCAAGATTTTCACATATTGTTAAAAACTTGTTAAAAAATGAATAAAGCTGAAGTTTGGAATAGGTGTCTTGATGCAATAGCACAGAAAGTAGGTGAAGGTATATTTGACCTATGGTTTAAGCCTATTAAGGTGAAGCATTTAAGGGAAGGTCAGTTAATACTGGAGATGCCAAACAGATTTTATAGAGAATGGATTGAAGAGAACTATTCAGATATTATATCAACCACAATTAAAGAGGTTACAGGTGAGAATTATGAGGTTAAGTACTGGGTTGGAGAGAAACAGGACAAGGAACAGAAAAAGATATATGCCCATCTGACTCACAAGAAAAGGGCCCTGAGGCAGAAAGGTGTATATCTAAATCCAAAATACACATTTGATGAATTTGTTGTGGGTCCAAGTAACCAATTTGCTCATGCTGCTGCAGTTAAGGTATCAGAGGCACCAGGTACTGTCTATAATCCCCTGTTTATATATGGTGGAGTTGGTCTTGGAAAGACTCACCTAATAAGCGCTATCGGTAACAGGGTAATAGATACACTACCTAATATGAAGGTGATATATGTCCAGTCTGAGCAGTTTACAAATGAGGTTGTTTCTGCAATAAGACATGACAGGATGACTGAATTTAAAGAAAAATACAGAAATGTGGATCTCCTTTTGATAGATGATATACAGTTCATAGCAAACAAGGCATCAACACAGGAGGAGTTCTTTCATACCTTCAATGCCCTTTATGAACAACAGAAACAGATAGTCATCTCCTCTGATAGACCACCAAAGGAAATTCAGGAGATAACTGATAGATTAAAATCACGTTTTACAATGGGTCTTATTGCTGATATTCAACCTCCTTCTTTTGAGACAAAGATGGCGATAATTCAGAAAAAGGCACTTTATCTGAAGATAACAGTTCCCGAGGATGTGACCCAGTATCTTGCGATGAAGGTGAAGTCTAATATCAGGGACTTAGAGGGTTGCCTTCTTAAGCTTGCAGCCCATTCATCTCTTACTGGAACACCAATATCGTTGGATATGGCCAAGAATGTCCTGAAGGATATGATTCTCGATGAAGACAGGCCTATAACAATAGACCGGATTCTGAGAGTAGTATCAGACTTCTATGGAGTCAGACTACAGGATCTCAAATCCAAAAAAAAGACAAAAGAGATAGTTACAGCAAGGCAGGTTGCCATGTATCTCTGTCGTCAGCTTACTGACCTGTCTCTCGGTGATATTGGAAAAGGGATTGGTGGAAAGGACCATGCCACGGTTATTTATGCATGTAGACAGGTTGAAAATCGGAAGCTCTCTGATGAGTCCTTTAACAGAATAATAGAATCAATGACAAAAAAGATAAAGGAAGGCTAAGGAGGCTATCATGAAGTTGAAGATTGCAAAAGAGGAGCTTTTAAAGAGACTATCTGATATTCAGAGCATAGTAAGCAAAAAGTCCACAATGCCGATCCTCGGTTATTTTTTATTGTCCGTTGGAGAGGAGAACTATATAATCGCCACTGACCTGGATACAGCTATAAAGGAGCCTATAGAGATTACAGAGGTGGAGGAAGGGGGGGAACTCTGTATCCCTGCAAAGAAGCTCTATGAGATTGTAAGAGAGGTGGAGGGAGATCTGGTTCTTGATTCAGATGGCTCTGAGTGGCTGAGACTCACCTCAGATACCTCGAGCTTCAGGCTTGCCTGTATGAGTAGTGAAGAGTTCCCCAGATGGCCAGAGATTAAGGATCCTGTAACCATAGAGATAGACTCTCAGCAACTTAATAATATGATAGCTAAGACACTGTATGCAGCAGGTGAAAGCGACACAAGATATACTCTTAACAGCCTGCTTTTCCATATAAAACCAGAAGGGACATTGACTGTGGTGGGTACGGATGGGCACAGGCTTTCAATGGTGAGACAGGAGATTCCTGTTAATACTGACAAGGAGATGAAAATACTGATTCCGAGAAAGTCTGCCTCTGAGCTGAAGAAGTTTCTTGTTGAAGATGAAGAAAAGGTGAAGATTGAGATAGGCACTAACCATGTCTCATTCAGTATAGGAGAGATACTTTTTCTCGTAAGGCTGATAGAAGGGAATTATCCCGGGTATGAACAGGCGATTCCCTATCAGAATGAGAAGAAGGTGGTGATAGAAAGGGAGAATTTTATAAAAGTGCTGAGAAGGGTCTCTGTGATGAGCAGGGAACGGCAGAGTGCTGTAAAGCTTGATCTTAAAGATGGCAATATGATCCTTAATTCTTCCTCTCCTGATCTGGGTGAGGCGAAGGATGAGATTGGGGTGAGATACACAGGAGATGATATCTCTCTCGGTTTCAATGCAAGGTATCTGCTTGATGCCCTCAGTGCAATGGACTCTGAAAGGGTCATCTTTGAGATACAGGAGCCCCTTAGTGCCACACTTCTTAAAGAAGAGGGGAATGATAATTATCTATGTGTAATAATGCCAATGAGAATATAAATAGTAACATGGGGAGGAACATTGGAAAGAGAAACAGAGAAGTATACTGCAGAAGATATAAAGATTCTTAAAGGGCTTTCTGCTGTAAGAAAGCGGCCTGCAATGTACATAGGTTCTACAGGACCTGAGGGGCTTCACCACCTGGTTTTTGAAGTGGTTGACAACAGCGTAGATGAGGCCCTTGCAGGGTACTGTAAAAATATACAAGTAATTCTCCATTATGATGGCAGCTGCACCGTGATAGATGATGGAAGAGGCATCCCTACAGAACCCCATCCAGGAGACCCTAAGGGCCGTTCTGCAGCAGAGATAGTAATGACAGAACTGCATGCTGGAGGAAAATTTGAGGCAAAGGCATACAGGGTTTCTGGTGGACTTCATGGTGTGGGAGTCTCTGTTGTGAATGCCCTTTCAGAATGGCTTGAATTGGAGGTGAAAAGAGGAGGAAAGGTGTATCAACAGAGATACCAGCGAGGGTTGCCTGTTACAGAACTGACTGTTGTAGGTAAAACAAGGGGCAGTGGGACAAGGGTTACCTTTAAGCCTGATGCAGAGATATTTGAGACCACAGAGCTTAGTTTTGATGTATTGAGTCAGAGGCTTAGGGAGCTTGCCTTTTTGAACAAAGGGCTCAGAATTAGCATCCATGATGAGAGAACTGGTAAAAAACAGGAATTTTACTACAAGGGAGGAATCGTATCCTTTGTAGAACATCTGAACAAGAACAAGACAGTGCTTCATCCAAAACCCATTTACATCCATGGAGAGAGGGATGCAGTGATAGTGGAGATTGCTCTGCAGTATAATGACTCCTATACAGAGACCATATATACCTTTGCCAATAACATTAACACCCGTGAGGGTGGGACCCATCTTATAGGGTTTAAGTCTGCCCTTACAAGGACAGCAAACCAATACGCCCAGAATATCAAGACAGGTAAAAATGGGAAAGTGACAATATCCGGCGATGACATTCGAGAAGGGCTTACAGCAGTTATAAGTGTGAAGCTGCCAAATCCCCAGTTTGAGGGTCAGACAAAGATGAAACTGGGCAATACAGATGTGAAGGGGATAGTGGAGTCTATAGTGAATGAGCAACTGGGTACTTTTTTTGAGGAGAATCCCTCTGTTGCAAAAAGGATTATAGAGAAGGCTATCCAGGCAGCAAGAGCGAGAGAGGCAGCAAGAAAGGCGAGGGAGTTGGCCAGAAGAAAAGGTGCTCTGGATGATGCAGGTCTGCCAGGGAAACTTGCAGACTGCTCAGAGAAAGATCCCTCACAGAGTGAACTCTTCATTGTAGAGGGTGATTCTGCAGGTGGTTCTGCCAAACAGGGTAGAGACAGACGTTTCCAAGCGATACTACCCCTGCGAGGCAAGATCCTGAATGTGGAGAAGGCCCGTTTTGACAAGATGCTCTCATCCGATGAGATAAAAACCCTTATAGCAGCCCTTGGTACAGGGATAGGCCCTGATTTTGATGTGGACAAGGCAAGGTATCACAGAATAATCCTGATGACCGATGCCGATGTTGATGGTGCCCATATAAGGACTCTTCTTCTCACCTTTTTCTTTAGACAGATGCCCCAGTTGATCGAAAGAGGGTATCTCTATATTGCCCAGCCCCCTCTTTATAAAGTGAAAAGGGGAAGGACAGAGCGATACATACAGAATGAGACAGAGCTTCAAGAGATGCTCTTTGAGCTTGCCTCAGAGGAGGTGTCCCTCAGAATAAAGGGTATCCTTACAAAGGGCAAGACTTTAATCCCTTACCTGAGAAGGCTTTCTGAGTATGTTAATCTTCTGGAGTGGTTTGGGCTCAGGAGGAAGGATACAGAGATACTGGAGTACCTGCTTGATGAAGGTGTAGATGCAGAGATACTTAAGGATCAGCAGACCTTAGAGTCCCTCTGCAGAAGACTCTCAGAGAGATTTCCTAACCTCAAGATTACAGAGATAACCTTTGACGAAGAACATAACTGTTACAGTACAGAATTGAGAAGGCTTGGAAAGAGGGTAAAACTGAATGCAGAGTTCTTCAGTTCTCCAGACTTTAAGGAGATTGTTAATCTCCACAGAACTGTAGATGAACTCGGTCCTAAGCCCTTTCTTATCAGATTAAAAGAAGAAGAGAAGACCTTCACTGGACCAAAGGAACTACTAAACTTTATAATGGATGTGGCGAGAAAGGGGCTCACTATCCAGAGATACAAGGGACTTGGAGAGATGAATCCTCAACAGCTCTGGGAGACAACCATGGACCCTGAAAAGAGGACATTGCTTCAGGTTACTATTGAGGATTCTGTGCAGGCAGACCAGATATTCACTGTGCTGATGGGAGAGCAGGTAGAACCCAGAAAAGAGTTCATTATAAAACATGCCCTTGAGGCGAGAAATATTGATATATAAGGAGTCTGGATGGGCGGTTCTGTCTTAGATTTTATTCTTCAAGCAGGTTTGGTTGTCAAAAGTGTTATCCTTATTCTTCTTTTATTTTCTATTTTTTCTTGGGCAGTAATAATCTACAAGTGGAGATTCTTTGCAAGGGCAAAAAGGGAGAACGAGAGCTTTCTAAAGTTGTTCAATAGAGAGAAGAACTCAAGAACCCTTTTTCTTGCAAGCAGGGGCATGCTTGTAAGCCCTTTAGCAGCGATTTTCAGGGCGGTTTACACAGAAGAAAACATAGACAGGACAGAACTGCGAAGGTCTATAAAGAGATACATGGCCCTTGAAGAGGCAAAGCTTCTCAGGTATCTGAACTTCCTGGCCACTACAGGCTCAACTACCCCTTTCATAGGACTCTTTGGTACAGTCTGGGGTATAATGAATGCCTTCAGAGGTATAGGAGCTGCAGGCTCCGCAGCCCTTGCTGTTGTGGCCCCTGGTATTGCAGAGGCCCTTATTACCACAGCCTTTGGTCTTGCGACAGCCATACCTGCTGTTATTGGTTATAACTATTATCTCAGCATGGCCAGGAGAATGATAATTGCTATGGAGGATTTTGCCGAAGAATTAGAGGATTACTTTAGCAGACCTTCAACCTGAACCCTTTGCCTAAGAGTCTATTATGAATCTGAATTGGTTATTTGAACGGAAGGGACTTTTTATAATTGCAGGTCCCTGCGTGATTGAGACAGAAGAGGTGGTATATGAGACCGCCTCTACCTTGAAAAGGCTCTCTGATACCTTGCGACTGCCCATCGTTTTTAAGAGTTCCTATGACAAGGCAAACAGGTCTTCTATCAACTCCTACAGAGGTCCTGGGTTAAAAGAGGGGCTCAGAATTCTGAGAGAGGTAAAAGAAAGATTTGAGCTGCCTGTGCTCACAGATGTTCACTCTCCTGAAGAGGCAAAAGCGGCCTCAGAGGTGGTGGACCTGCTCCAGGTGCCTGCTTTCCTGTCACGGCAGACAGACCTCATCCTTGCCTGTGCAGACACAGGACTGCCTGTTAATATAAAAAAGGGGCAGTTCCTTGCTCCCTGGGATGTGGGGAATATTATTCAGAAGTTTGTCTCCACAGGCAACAGAAAGGTGATGATAACAGAGCGGGGGACCACCTTTGGTTATAATAACCTTGTGGTTGACTTCAGATCATTTCCGATCATACGTTCTTTCGGTTATCCAGTCATATTTGATGTAACCCACAGCCTCCAGTTACCAGGAGGTCTTGGGAGTTCATCAGGTGGGCAGAGGGAGTATGCCCCTGTGCTTGCAAGGGCAGCAGTAGCAGCAGGGGTGGACGGGCTTTTCATGGAAGTCCATCCTGCTCCAGATAAAGCCTTATGCGATGGTCCCAATATGATAAGGCTCAATGATCTGGAGGAGCTGCTCAGGGTGGTAATAGAGATCGATAATATAATAAGAAAGGTCTTAAAATGAAGACACTCACTGTAGAGCTTGGCAGAAGAAGCTATCCCATATACATAGGCAGTGGAATCCTAAATAATCTTGCTCAGAAGCTGAAGGATTACAGACTCACCTCCAAGTGTGCCATTGTGAGCAATCCCACAGTGTATAAACTCTATGGAGAGGCCTTTTACAATAGTCTCTCAGAGGCGGGTCTGAATACAGTTGTGGTATTGATCCCTGATGGGGAAGAGTATAAAGATTTCTTCTGGGCCTATTATATTCTTTCTAAACTTCTTGAGGAAGGGCTTGACAGAGGCTCGGTCCTTTTTGCCTTGGGAGGAGGTGTGATAGGGGATATAACAGGCTTTGTCGCCTCCACATATATGAGGGGGATACCCTATGTCCAGGTGCCCACAACGCTCCTCTCCCAGGTGGACAGTTCTGTAGGAGGCAAAACAGGGGTGAACCACCCCCTGGGTAAAAACATGATAGGGACATTTTATCAGCCCATGCTTGTATGGATAGATGTCCAGACACTCAAGAGCCTGCCAGAGAGAGAGTTTCTGGCAGGACTGGCAGAGGTTATCAAATATGGGGTGATCTGGGACAAAGACTTTTTTGAGTTTCTGAGAGACCAGAGGGAGGCTGTTCTTAAACAAAAGGAGGATGTCTTGATAGAGGTGATAAAAAGGTGCTGTGAGATAAAGGCAGAGGTTGTATCACTGGATGAGAGGGAGTCAGGACTCAGGGCGATACTCAACTTTGGCCATACCATTGGCCATGCCATAGAGACAGTAACAAATTACAGACAGTATCTGCACGGAGAGGCAGTTGCCATCGGAATGGTTGCTGAGGCGATGCTCGCCCAGAAGATCTCTCTCCTCAGCACAGAGGATGCAGAGATGATAAAAGAGGTTGTAGCTGATTATGGTCTGCCCATATCAACTGGTGGTAGGCTGCAAAGGGCTCAGATGCTGAAGGCGATGTCTCTTGATAAAAAGGCAAGAGGAGGAAGGATAAGAGTTGTGCTTCCTCAGAGGATTGGCAGGGTAAGGATTCAGGAGTATATAGAGGTGGAAAAGCTGACAGAGGTGCTTAACAGTATATGAGGGTACTGAAGGAGAGGATTTCTGCACTTCAGGACTTTTATATAATGAGTTTTAAGGCTACCGTGGGGGTGTTTCAACGCCCCTTTTATTTTAGAGAGACCTTGGAGCAGATGGACTACGCAGGAGTGGGTTCTCTGCTGATAGTACTTCTTGTTTCTCTCTTCATTGGTATGGCCCTTTCACTTCAGATATCCGCAGAACTCAGTGCCTTAGGGCTTAAGATGTACACAGGCAGGGTGGTGGGGATGGCAATAATAAGGGAGATAGGTCCTGTGGCTGTGGCTCTTACTTTTGCAGGCAGAGTGGGCTCAGGGATGACTTCAGAGATCGGCTCCATGGTTCTGGGACATCAGGTGGATATGCTTAGGGTGTTTGGAGTGGACCCGATAAAGAAGCTTGTGGTGCCGAGGGTCTTCAGTGCTGTAGTGATGCTTCCTGTGTTGACAATACTGGCAGATGCAGTGGCACTGCTTGGAGGATATTACATTGCAGTAGCAGTGAGCCACCAGAGTGGTTCTTTTTACTGGAGTCAGATAAAGGATATACTGGATTTTGAGAATGTATTCTCTGGAACAGTGAAGCCTTTCATCTTTGGGTACCTTATTGCCTGTATAAGCTGCTATATGGGGCTCAAGACCTTTGGAGGGTCCAGAGGCCTGAGGAGGGCGACCACCACAGCAGTTGTTCTATCAACAGTGATGATAATAGTTACAGATTTTCTCCTTACAAGGGTACTACTGTATCTGCTCGGGATGAAGGTATGATAAGATTTGAGAAAGTTTTCTTCTCTTTTGGTGAAAAGAAGGTGATAAATGGACTCTCATTTGAAGCCCACTTTTATGAGAAGATCGCCATACTCGGTGGAAGTGGAGAGGGAAAGACAACCCTTCTGAAACTGATTCTGGGCCTTCTGAGACCGGACAGAGGAAGGATCATAATTGATGGTAAGGACATAGGGGGTCTTAAGGAGTCAGAACTTGTGGAGGTTAGAAAGAAATTCAGTATTGTTTTTCAAGAGGGTGCACTCTTTGATTCCATGACCGTTAGGGACAATGTGGCCTTCTGCCTGAGGGAGTTCACCCAGTTTGATGAGGATGAGATAGAAAGGAGGGTAAGGGATTTGCTCAGACGTGTGGGGATTGAAGAGGCGATAGACCTGATGCCTGAGGAACTGAGTGGAGGGATGCAGAGGAGGGTTGCTATTGCAAGGTCTCTTGCCGCCTGTGAGCCAAAGATGATACTCTATGATGAACCCACAACAGGACTGGATCCCCTTACAGCAGATACCATCTGTACATTGATAAATGAGTTGTCTGCTGGAGAACCTCCTCATAGGAGAGGGCTTATTATAGTGACCCATAAGGTTACAGATGCCACAAAGGTGGCGGAGAGGTTTATGTACCTGAAGAATGGTAAAATAGTTTTTGATGGGGATATACAGGCACTGAAGCAGACAGACAATGAAGAACTGAGAAGATTTATAAATGAGATTTTATAATGTATGACTCTCGTAAGGATATAAGGTGGATGAATCTGAAGATTGGACTGATCATCACGGCCGCCCTTGGGGTGATGTTTATAACCATCATGTTTGCCGGTAATATAGAGGGACTCTTTATAAAGAAGGCGAAGCTTTATGCAGTTTTTGAAGATGTGAAAGGGTTGAGAGAAGGAGCGCCTGTCTGGTTTGCAGGTATAGAGATAGGCTCCGTAAGGTCTCTCTCTCTGACACCAGACAGAAGGGTGAAGGTAGAGTTGTCTATATCACCTGATGCAATGAGATTGCTGAAGAAAGACTCTGAGGCAACAATACTCACGCTGGGGCTTCTGGGCGATAAATACATAGAGCTCTCTCAGGGTTCTCCAGAAGCTGAGCCCCTTCATGCAGGAGACACCATAAAGGGCGTGGCACAGATTGAGTTCAAGGACATTGTAGAGACCTCTCAGGCCTCTCTGTCCAAGCTCACAGAGTTTATCCATGGACTTGAAAGATTTATCAAAGAGATACAGGAAGGTGAGGGTACCCTGACAAAATTACTAAAAGACCCTGAACTCTACAACAACCTCAAGAAGAGCACAGAAAATATCAATGAGATATCAGAGGCACTAAAGGAAGGAAGAGGTTCTCTTGGAAAGCTACTGAGAGATGACAGCCTTTACCAAGAGCTTCTCTCCACCACCAGAAATTTGAAGGATTTTACAGAGAAACTGAAAATGGCGGAAGGAACCCTGAATAGACTCATCGAAGACCCTGAACTCTACAATAAACTGGCCTCTGCTGCTGGCTCTATAGCCGAGTTTTCTGATCGTCTGAACAAGGCAGAAGGAAGTCTCAGGCAGATTATTGAAGAGAGAGAGCTCTATGATAGATTGAACAATTCACTTTTGAAACTGGAGAGGATCTTAGAGGAGATTCAGTCAGGCAAGGGACTGATGGGTGCTATGATAAGAGATGAAGAGTTGAAGGAAGACCTTAAGAAGACGCTCCAGTCTCTGGATGCCCTTATAGAGGATATTAAGAATAATCCAGAGAAGTACTTTAAGTTTAGTCTATTTTAGGAGGTCTTATGGGAGATGTTCTTGCATTTGTACTTGCAGGTGGTAAGGGAGAAAGGCTTTTTCCTCTCACAGCCTTCCGCTCAAAGCCTGCCGTGCCCTTTGGAGGTAGATATAGGATTGTGGATTTTGTATTGAGCAATCTCATCAATTCAGGGATATATTCTATTTATCTCTTAGTACAGTATAAATCCCAGTCCCTGATAGAACATATAAGACAGCACTGGATACTTTCTCCTATACTGAGAGACCATTTTATTGCAGTGGTACCGCCACAGATGAGGATAGGTCCAGAGTGGTTTCAGGGAACAGCAGATGCAGTATTTCAGAATATAAATCTTATTAACCATCACAGACCAAGGCTTGTGGTTGTCTTTGGTGCAGACCATATATACAGGATGGATATCAGGCAGATGATAGATTTTCACCTCGAAAAAGGGGCTGATGTTACAGTGGCAGCAAGGCCCGTGCCCCTCAAAGAGGCAGGACATTTTGGAGTAATCCAGACTGACAGTGATCAGAGAATAGTGGGGTTTCAGGAAAAACCAGACAATCCTTCTCCAATGCCCTCTAATCCTGAGATGGCATATGTCTCCATGGGCAACTATATATTTAATGCGGATGTTCTGGTTAAGGTGCTGTTGGAGGCTCAGGAAAAGAAGCATCACGACTTTGGGGCCCATATACTCCCTTCTCTTGTTGACAGGGCCCGCCTGTATGCATACGACTTTGCTGCCAATCAGGTGCCTGGCACAAAGGACTACGAGGAGAAAGGATACTGGAGAGATGTAGGAACAATCAAAGCATTCTATGATGCACATATGGATATGCTTGGAGAAAAACCTGTCTTTGAATTGAGTAATCAGGACTGGCCCATTTATCCCTCCGGGCAGAAGGCACCAGCTTCAAAGTTTATAAATGCGCATATTGAGGATAGTATTATTGCAGAGGGTGTTCTCATAAAGAATGCCTTGGTGAGACGTTCTGTGATCAGGACGGGAGTGGTTGTGGAGGATGACGTAATAATAGAAGACTCTATAATTATGGATAATTCAGTACTTAAAAAGGGTTGTCATCTGAAGGGGGTGATAATGGACAAGTGGAATATTGTGAAGGAAGATATGAGAATAGGGTTTGACCCAGATGAGGAGCGCTTCGGGCTTCATATAGACCCTTCTGGGATCAGAGTTATCCCAAGAAAGGGTTGGAAGGGTTAAATCAATAAAAGAACGAGGAGGTTGTCATGATTAATGTCACAGTTGCAGGTGCTGCAGGAAGGATGGGCAGGAGAATAACCGCTTTATGTCTGGAGCATGAGGAGATAAATGTTGTTGGAGCCCTTGAGAGGAAAGGCCATGAGAAGGTGGGAGAGGATATAGGGAATCTTCTCGGGATTTCTCCAACAGGGATAAAACTAACGGATGATATTGGAGAGATTATTGAAAGTACCGATGTCCTGATTGATTTTACCTCCCCAGCCTCGACACTTCATAATCTCAGAGCTGCTGCGGACAAAGGTAAGGCTGCTGTGGTTGGGACAACAGGGTTTTCAAAGGAGGCACTGAGTGATATAAGGGCTATTTCTGAGAAGATTCCCTGTGTGATGGCACCAAATATGTCTGTGGGGGTAAACCTCCTTTTTAAGGTCTTGAGAGATGTGGCCAGGGTTCTCGGGGATGATTATGATGTGGAGATCATTGAGGCACATCACAGGATGAAGAAGGATGCCCCCAGTGGTACAGCCCTCAGAATGGCAGAGGTCATAGCAGATGCCCTTGGAAGGGATTTGGAAGAGGTGGCTATCTACTCAAGAAAGGGGCTAATAGGTGAAAGAAGCAGACAGGAGATAGGCATACAGTGTATAAGGGCGGGTGATATTGTTGGAGAGCATACAGTTATTTTTGGCGGTATAGGTGAGAGGATAGAGATTGTACATAAGGCCTCCAGTAGGGATACATTTGCAAAGGGTGCAGTAAGGGCAGCCCTCTGGGTTTATGGTAAGACGCCAGGACTGTATGATATGCTGGATGTGTTGAATCTAAAGGATTAACTTATTCAGAGACGGCCTGATCTTATAATTGATATAAGAAGCCAGAATCCGAGAATAAAGGCTACAATAAAGCCTGTAAGCCCAAGCAGGGGTATATCAAATACCTTTCCTCCAGTGCCTGAGAGGGTGAGGACTGAAGAACTGAGTATTATCGCTGCAACCACTATACTAAATGCAAGACGGTTAGTAGAACGGTCTATATCCCTTATTAACCTGTCCAGACCGATGGGTGTCATCTTGAGGTGTAGCTCATCCCTGAGGGCCTTCCGCAGGAGGACCCTCAATTGTCTCGGGGTCTTTGTGGAGAAATCATAGAACTCTCCCACCTGCCTCTGAAAAGACTCATAAAAACGGGAAGGATGATACTTGCTTTTAATGAGTCTTTTTGCATAGGGTTCTGCCACACTTATGAAGTTGAAATTCGGGTCAAGCTCCCGGCCGATGCTGTCAAGTATAAGCATACATTTGTTCAGTAGAAGCAGATCAGAGGGTATACGGAGTTTATGCTTGATCGCTATATGCAGCAGTGTGTCCAGATACTGGGCGAGATTTATCTCTGCAAGGGTGACGTCATAAAGTGGTATCAGAAAATCTATCATGTCTGCCTTGAATTCCCTTTTGAATTCCTCGATATCCACATCTTCTTTCACAAGGCCGAGTCTGATATACTGTTCCACTATCGTGTCAAAGTCCTTCTTCACCAAGGCAATGAGAGCTGTAGCAATGCTTTCCATAATATCAGGAGTCAGCCATCCAACAATTCCGAAATCCACAAGGCCTATCCTACCATCGGGCATCACAAAGATATTGCCTGGATGGGGATCAGCATGAAAGAATCCATCCTCAAGAAACATCTTGAAATAGGCATCCACCCCTTTAAGGGCAATCTCTCTCCTGTCAATACCCAGCCTTTTAATCCCTTCAATATCATCTATTCTGACACCGTCAAGTCTCTCCATAACAATCATTCTCTTTGATACAAACTCGGGGTATAATCTGGGTATATGTATATGGGGATAGTTTGAGAAGTTACGCCTGAACCTACACATATTTTTCGCCTCTTCAGTAAAATCCAGTTCCCTTTTAATTGTCCTTGAGAACTCATCAACTATCCCTTTAGGATTGAAGACCTCGGTTTCAGGCAGGTATTTGACCATTAGGGCAGAGATACTCCTTAGGATTGAGATATCTGTCTCGATCTGTTCTGCAATCCTTGGCCTCTGGATCTTGATCACAACAGGGGTTCCATCCTTGAGCACTGCATGGTGTACCTGAGCAATAGAGGCCGCAGCCACAGGAGTCTCATCAATACTATCGAAAATATCAGATACAGAGACCTTCATATCTTCTTCTATAATTCTTATAACATCTGAGAAAGGAAAAGGTGGCACTTCGTCCTGCAGCTTCTTGAACTCATCAGCAAAAGGTTTTGTTATAAGGTCAGGCCTTGAGGAGAGCAACTGAGCCAGCTTTATAAATGATGGACCCAACTCTCCAAAGGCAAGCCTCAGTCTCTCAGGCAATGTATGGGTAATGTCTTCAGGAGTCTTGAGTATCTTGAGACGTTTGGGCAGAGGCAGTACCTTGTGTAGGTTGAGTTGTTCCACAAATTGTCCAAGCCCATGCTTTACAAAGACATAGACAATCTGTCTTACTCTACTGATATTTTTGTAGGTCCTTTTGAGTCTCAGCAGTTCAAATAGCATATATGCAGCTTATTCTTTTTCTGCCTCGGTTTTCTGAAGAGCCTCTTCAAGCTTTTTAATCCTTGCTGAAAGGGTCTTGATCTTTTTATTCAACTCTTCCACATCCTCCCTTGTGGGAAGGTTCATCTTTTCAAGAGTCTTTGTTACAATGTCTGAAATGGTATTTGTTATCTCCTCAGATGTCTTCTCAGCCCGTTCAGACCATTCCTTCAAGAGCTTTGCCCCCTGAGATTCACTTAGCTGGCCTTTTTTAACAAGTTCATCCAGAAATTCCTTCACTCTTTCTTGGACGCCTATTCCAGCAAACAGGGCATTTCTTATCAATTCAAACGGTGTCATACCCACCTCCTTATATTTAATCTTCTATTCATTATATCACAATAGAGCCTTAATAAAGAGATTTTGTCTCCTCAAGATCTGCTTTTAGCCTTAACTCAAATAGTTTTTGAGGGAAAGAGGTGTTTATGGATAGTTGTTTAAATTGACTCTTGGGTTTATCGGATGCCCTGATTTTGGTTATAATTGCATATTAGATGTATAGACCTGAGAAGATAAAATGTCTCCTTCACAGAGGATTCACCCTTCTTGAAGTCCTGGTTTCAGTGGCGATTGTTGGAGGGGCGATTGTAACATTGATCTATACCCTGAATTATCATCTCGGTCTACTTGAAAGACAGCGTACTGTTACCGAAGGTGTACAGATTGCAAAAACTCTGCTGGAGAGTATAGAAGTTGAAACCTTGGAAATACCAAAAAAGATAAAGAAGGGAGAACTTAAAGGATTTCAGTATATTCTTTCCTTAGAAGAGAGTCCGCTACAGGGGGTATATATCGTCGAGGTTGAGGTGAGGAAGGCTGAAGAGAGGATAGTTATGAAGAGGCTTTTGAGACGATGAAACAGAAGGGTTTTACCCTGCTGGAGCTTTTGATTGCGATCTCACTGGTTGCTGTTGTCCTTGGAGCCATCTACAGCACCTTTTTTCTTTCTGAGCGTGCTATCAGTGCTTACAAGGGTTACGCTATAAGGTTATATGAAGCCCGAAGGGTCTTAGACCTTCTATCAAAAGAACTAAAAAGTACTATTTATAATATAAAGGATAAAAGGACAGCTTTTGTTGTTAAAGACAGAGACATCTATGGCAGACAGGCTTCTGAGATAGAGTTTATCACAGTGGCAAGTCCTGAGGGGCCTTATCGGGTCAGCTACTATGTGAAAGAAGACAGAGACTCCAATATGCTTATGAAGAGGTTGATTCACTTGAATGGAAACCAGATGGAAGTGATAGCTTGTAGAGATATAGAATCCTTCTCTGTGAAGGTATATGATGGGAAGAGATGGTATGCACAATGGAGTCCTGAAAATCGCTCTCTCCCCAAGAAAATAGAACTGACCTTAGAGATTAAGGTGAAGGACAGAACCGTCTCCCTCAAGGAGATGGTGAGACCAATGATAGAGGTGATGAGATGAAAGAGCGGGTTCTGGAGCTTCTGAAGAGAGCAAAGCGGCCCCTGGGTTTTGGAGAGATCGTTTCTCAGATGAAGCTCAAAGGCGCTGAGAAGAGGCTCTTGAAGAAGACTCTGAGGGCCCTTCTTAAGGATGGCAGTGTTGTCAGAACCAGAAAAGGCAGATACGGGATTGTGGAGGAGATGAGACTCTTGAAAGGCTATTTTGAGGCCCATGAAGAAGGATATGGGTTTGTGATTCCTGAAACCCTTGGACAGAGGGATATCTTTGTTCCTCCATGGGCAACCCTTGGGGCGATGGATGGAGACAGGGTTATTGTGAGGGTGGAAAATGAGAGAAAAAGAGAGGGAAGAATAATAAGAATACTGCAGAGGGCACATAAAAAGGTGGTGGGATGGCTTGAGTCCTCCAAAGGTCTCTGGTTTGTGAAACCGAAACGAAAGGGTGCAAAATTTACAATATACATACCCCCCAGGGCACGTAAAGGTGCGAAGAAAGGGGATCTTGTTGTTGCAGAAGTGCTTACCTATCCCAGAGATGGGGGTCCAGCCACAGGCAGAATTTTAAAGAGACTGAAGGAACCAGAAAAGCCGACAGATGATATTGAACTGATAATTGATGAATTTGAGCTCTCGAGAAGATTTCCTCTTGGGGTTACAAGAGAGGCCAAAATATTGCCTTCAGCACCAAGGCGGAAGGATTTGAAAGGACGTGTAGACCTTTCTGGGCTTCCAACAGTCACCATAGATGGAGAACGGGCCAGAGACTTTGATGATGCTGTCTCAATCATAAAAAGAGAGTTTGGCTATACCCTCTATGTACATATCGCAGATGTGGGATATTATGTTCCATGGGACACAGCAGTTGATATTGAGGCAAGAAGAAGGGGCACAAGTGTATATCTTCCTGACAGGGTTATACCCATGTTGCCAAAGGCACTCTCAGAGAATCTTTGTAGTCTTAAGCCGAAGGTTCTGAGGCTTTCCTTTACTGTTGAGATGGACTTCTCCAGAGAAGGTGAGAGAATAGATGTCAGGTTTTATCCGAGTGCGATAAAGAGCAATGAGCGTATGACATATACAGATGTGAAAAAGATCCTCATTGATAATGATCAGGATCTACGAGCAAAATATGATTATCTACTCGAGAATTTCGAGACAATGGCAGAATTGACAGAGATCTTGAGACATCGAAGACTTGCTCGTGGTAGCCTCGACTTTGACCTACCAGAGCCTGAGGTGCTTCTGGATATAATGGGTAATCCTGAAGACATAGTGGTAGCTGAGAGAAATTTTGCACATATGATTATAGAGGAGTTTATGATTGCTGCTAATGAAGCTGTTGCCGAGTTCCTCTATGAAAAAGGAGTTCCTTCTATCTACAGGGTACATGCAGAACCTGAACCTGACAAACTTGAGGAGGTAGTAAAGGTGCTCAGAGCTGTAACAGGTAGCAGGTATCGGAAGATGTCACCTTCGGAACTGCCTAAGGTGCTTGTATCAGTTAGAGACACTCCATTGGAAGACCTGATTAACTATATTGTACTCAGAAGCCTGAAGCAGGCAAGATACTCCACCGAGAATATAGGCCACTTTGGTCTGGCCTCCAAGTGTTACACTCATTTCACATCTCCTATAAGGAGATACCCTGACCTGGTGGTGCATCGGGTGTTGAGACAGGTGCTCTCTGGCAAATCCCTTCCCATGAAGGAGTCCAAATGGGAGGAGCTTCTTCAGGAGATAGCCTTTCATTCAAGCAGGACTGAAAGAGTGGCTGATGATGTGGAAAGGGAGGCTGTCAAGGCCCTGAGGGCATGGTTTATGAAGGACAAAGTGGGTGAGGAATTTGATGCAAAGGTAGTCTCAGTTTCTCCATACAGCCTACGCGTGAGACTGAAGGATTATTTTGTGGAGGGTATAATCCATGTATCATATATGGGTGATGACTATTATATCTTTGATGAGCAGCACTTACAGTTGAAGGGAAAAAGGACAAAGAAACAATACAGACTTGGAGATGAAATAAAGGTGAAAGTGCTCCGGGTAGACCTTGTTGAAAGGGAAGTTATATTTGGCATCTTGGATTGAAGGAGTTAAGGGTTGGATAGAGATAATCTCCGCTCTGTTCTTGAGCATCTCTATAGAACCTATGACTTTGGCAGTAGAATCAGCAGTGATCCTATAAAATATCCCCGTCGTTACAAGCAGGCGAGAGATATAGAGGTCGTGGGCTTTGTCTCTTCCTGTCTCGCCTATGGCCGTGTTAACCAGTTTATGTCTGTTATTGAAGAACTTCTTTCTCTGATGAGAGAAAGCCCCTATGAGTTTATACTGGACTTTCAGCCTCAGAGGCAGTGGCAGAGGTTTGCCCATATTCAGTACCGATTCCAGACAAATGAAGATATTATGGCTCTTCTGGCAGTCCTTTCAGAGGTGCTGAAGAGATACCATAGTATAGAGAATGCCTTCAAAGCCTTTTATAAAAAGGATGATATTAAAGGTGCTATAGAAGGTTTCTTTCAGCATATTATAGCCTTAAATAGTGTATTGGCAGACAGAGGAATCGTTTCCCCTAATAGCAAAGGGTTCCTTCAACTATTTCCCCTTCCTTCAAAAGGCAGTCCTTGTAAGAGAATGAATCTGTTTTTGAGATGGATGGTGAGAGACAGGGATATAGACTTTGGTATATGGAAGGGTATCTCTAAGAGCAGGCTCATCATACCTCTTGATACACATATAGCCAGGATCAGCAGATGTCTTGAACTCACAAAGAGGACAACCCAGGATTGGAAGATGGCAGAAGAGATTACAGACTCACTAAGAGAGATAGATCCTGAAGATCCCCTCAAATATGATTTTGCACTCTGTCATCAAGGCATAAAAGGTATCTGTTCTAAAGAATGCTCACCTGAAACTACATGTTCTCTGTTTTTTCATATATTGAAGGGGTAGCCTTTTCAGAAAAAGCGCAGAATCTGCACTCTGGCATGTCTTTGACTTTCTGACTGACCAGTCAGTATAATATTTAAACATGAAACGCTCAAACAAAAAGAGAGACAATATTCTTAAGGCTGCTATGGAACTCTTCTCAAAGAGGCCATATCATAAGGTGGCAATGGATGATATTGCAAAACGGGCAAAAGTGGCAAAGGGGACTCTTTACTATTACTTTGAGTCGAAGGAGGCGCTTTATGCTTCTCTCCTTCATGAAGGCCTTGACAAAATGCTTCTAAAACTGAAAGAGAGATTTAAAGAGGACGACCCTCTTCAGAATATTAGACTCTTTATCAGTGAGTTGGTAAGTTTCTTTAATGAAAATAGGCACTTTTTTATGGTACTTCAGACAGAGGAGTCAAAGCTATTTAGAAAAAGACTGGGTCACTGTTATAAAAAGATATGTACAGTCCGGGATATCCTCACATCTTTAATAAAGGAAGGTATGAAGAGAGGGTATATTAGAGAGGACCTTGAGCCCTCCTTAGTAACAGAAGCGGTGATGGGGATGATAAAAGGGCCTGTACTTCATAGCCGGATTGACCCCAGAGTTCATACAGCCACTGTTGTGAGTATCCTAACTGAAGGAATAAAAAAAGGATAAATCTTGAGCAGTTACGGAGACAGACAGAAGGCAAAGGAGATTTTTTTTGCCTCTTTAAAGGCTGTTGACCCCTATGAGGTAGTCAGGGCTCATATGGAGGGCGTCCTTCAGAGATATCATACAGGTGGTTATAAAGAGGTCTTTCTCATTGCTATTGGCAAGGCTTCCTGCAGGATGGCAGAGGCAGCTGAAGAGGCCTTAGAGGGTATTAATTACAGGGGTGGTGTTATAACCAAATATGGTCATAGTGAAGGGTTCCGTTCAGAGAGACTCTCTCTTTATGAGGCAGGGCATCCTGTGCCTGATCTTAAAGGACAGGAGGCTACTGAAGAACTCCTTCGAGTTGCCCAGAATATTGATGAAAAGACCCTCTGTTTATGTCTGATTTCAGGAGGTGGTTCAGCGCTTTTTGTCTCTCCTGTTGAGGGATTAACCCTCCAAGACAAACAGTCTATAACAGAGGCCCTGCTCAGGTCAGGTGCTGATATCGTGGAACTTAATACAGTGAGAAAGCATCTGTCCAAAGTTAAAGGAGGCAGACTGGCGGAGAGACTGTATCCATCCTTTACGATGACTTTTCTCCTATCTGATGTTTTGAAAGACAGGCTTGATATTATTGCTTCAGGACCAACGGTTCCAGATCCCTCTACTTACAAGGATGCATATAGGGTGCTCCAGAAATACGGCCTTGTTGATGATGCTCCTGAAGGGATCTTGAAGGTTCTGAATGAGGGGATGAAAGGATTAAGAGAGGAGACACCCAAGCAGGATAGCCCTGTATTCAAGAAGGTTGAAAATATTATTGTAGGCAGCAATAGAACAGCTCTTTATGCTGCTTACAGGAAAGCAGAGACAATAGGATTACAGCCAAAGATACTTACTGATTCTCTGCAGGGTGAGGCAAGAGAGGCAGGCAGGTGGCTGGCAGAGAAGGCGAAAGAGGTAAAAGACGCTTTAGAAGGTCCTGTGTGTCTGATCTCTGGTGGTGAGACAACAGTTACTGTCAAGGGTAAAGGGAAAGGTGGTAGGAACACTGAACTGGCTCTTTCCTTTGCATTAGAGATTGACGGCGTTGAAGGAATAACCCTCCTTTCTGCAGGCACCGATGGCACAGATGGTCCTACTGATGCTGCAGGTGCAGTGGTGGATTCAGAGACAATCAAAAAGGCAAGGGCTCGAGGGCTTGATCCCTTACTTTTTCTCGATGACAATGACTCTTATACTTTTTTCCACCAGACAGGAGAGCTCCTTATAACAGGTCCCACAGGCACCAATGTCATGGATATACAGATAGTAATTGTGAGATGAAGACACTGGTCATTTTTACAGATCTCGATGGAACCCTACTTGATGAGCACTACTCCTTTGAACCTGCAAAGGAGGCACTTGAAGAGCTCCAGAGAAGGGATATCCCTCTTGTGCTCTGTTCCAGCAAGACAAGGGCAGAGATTGAACATTACAGAAGTCTTCTTAAAAACTCCCACCCCTTTGTTGCAGAGAATGGAGGAGGAGTATTTATACAGAAAGGGTATTTTAAGGAGAAGACACTTCCTGAGGGATATGAGCAGCGGGAGAATTATATTCTTATAAGGCTTGGGGCAGATTATAAAATTTTAAGAGATGCTATTAAGAAACTACAGCAGAAGGGTTACAGGATAAAAGGTTTTGGTGATATGAGTCCTGAAGAGATCTCCCGACTTACGGGGCTTGCACCTTCAGAGGCTCTTCTGGCAATGAAAAGAGAGTTTGATGAGCCCTTTATTCTTCTCAATGGTGAAAAGAGGATCGAACAGATACTGAAGGAGATAGAAGAGATGGGCCTGAGATACACTAAAGGGAGGATTTATCATCTTCTGGGGGCTTCAGACAAGGGCAAGGCTATTAGAGTCTTGAAGGAGCTTTATAAAAAACACCTGGGAGATGTGCTTACAGTAGCCCTTGGTGACAGCCCCAATGATTTGGAGATGCTTCAGGCTGTGGAGGTGCCTGTGGTTGTCAAAAGACCAGATGGGACAATAGATGAAACCCTTGCCTCTCTAAAAGATGCTATTTTTACTGAATACAGTGGTCCTGCAGGATGGAACAGAACTTTGAGAAAACTTCTTACAAAGCTTTAGAGGAAAAAGTTTTAAAATAGCTAAGTAAATTGATTATTAAACTTGTAAGAGCGTAACTCCAAATGTTACACTTTATTAATGGGAGGAAGGATATTGGTTATAGATGATGAACAACTACTTCTTAAATCCATCGAGAAGGCCCTTGAGAAAGTTGGATATACTGTACAGACAGCGGGTAACAGAGAAGAATTTTTGAGCTCTATAGAGAGAAATATCTATGATCTGGTGATCCTTGATATTCATATGGAAGATCTGAAGATGGAAGAGATTATCAGGCTTGCAAAAGAGAAGATGCCAGATGTAAAATTTTTAATAATAAGTGGAGATGAGGAGACCACAGTTGAACACCCCTTTATTCAGAAGCCTTTCAGAATAGAGGTTCTGAGGAGTAAAGTAAAAGAATTGATTGATGGAAAAGATAGCAGAACTTGACCTGAAGCTCTTTTATCTCTTCAATCATAATCTCTCAAATCCCCTGTTTGATGCTCTGATGCCTTTTATTACAAACCATGTGCCTTTGCTCCTGCTACCAGTAATTATTTTTCTTTTATTCAAACAAAAGATACATTTCCTGAAGCCCTTGGTTCTGCTGATTCTTGCTCTTATCTGCTCAGACAGTATTGTGAATATTCTCAAAGAGGCGATAGCAAGGCCCAGACCATTTAGTGTGCTCTCTGATGTGAGGCTACTTGTGGGCAAAGGGGCCTCTTATGCCATGCCCTCAGGACATGCCACCAATGTCTTCTCCACAGTCTCGGTTTTATTGTTCTATCTCAGACAGCAGAAGAAATCTTTCAATCTTGGTGGTCTATCCTCAAGAGCGCTTTCTTTTTACCTTCTTTTGGCTGCCTCTGCAGTTGCCTTTTCAAGAGTATACGTTGGGGTCCACTGGCCCTCAGATGTTATTGTAGGAAGTGCTATTGGTTTTTTGGCAGGAGTGACTGTGTTTTATTGTTATCACTGGATTGGAAGACTTCTCAGAGAGAGAGCCTATTTTAGAGTTACACTGGTGTTTCTAATTCTCATCAGTCTATTCAGGGTGTACTATATCGCTACAGGCCCCCTTGATCTCAGCCCTGATGAGGCACACTACTGGGACTGGTCTCGGAACCTGCAACTGAGTTATTACTCTAAGGGGCCTGCTATTGCATACATAATAAGGGCAGCTACAGAGGTGTATGGGAATACGGTCTTAGGGGTGAGACTGCCTGCCGTAGTCTTCAGCTTTCTCAGTGCTCTGGTGCTGTATTTTTTTACAAGAGAGATTTCTAGGAGCATGAGACTCAGAGAGGACAGCGCCTCTCTGGCCGGCATGCTCTCGGCACTGGGGCTACAGATCATCCCTCTTTTTAGTGCCTTCGGCATAGTGAATACCATAGACGCGCCTCTGATCTTTTTCTGGTCACTCTCTTTATGGCTCTTCTGGAGGGCCTTAAACAGAAAATCCTTTTTTTATTGGCTCCTTACGGGCATTGCTGTTGGTATAGGGCTTCTTACTAAATATACAATGGCATTCTTCTATATATCTGCAATGGGATATATACTCTGGGGGAAAAAATCTGAAAACATTTCTTTTAAAAGAAGTGAACTTCTGTTTTCTTCTAAACCCTGGTTGGGTTTTTTAATCAGTCTTCTCCTTTTTATGCCTGTAATTATATGGAATGCCCAGAACAACTGGGTCACCTTCCTTCATACAGCAGGTCAGGCAAACATTCAGGAGGGATTTGTATTGGACCTTTATAGCTTCGTTGAATTCATAGGCTCACAACTCGGAGTTATAACTCCTCTGATCTTTGTCCTTATGCTTATGGGCCTTATCAGTCTTAAAAGGACAGCTGAAGGGAGCTTTCTTTTCTGGTTTTCTGCTCCAGTGCTTCTGTTTTTTCTGATGAAGAGTGTGCAAGGCAAGGTTCAGGCAAACTGGCCTTTGCCCGGGTATATATCTGCAGTGGTGTGTCTGTCCATCTATCTCGTAATCAGATGGCAGACTGCCGGGCGTGTCTTCAGGTCAGCAGCAGTCTCTGCAGCCGCTGTCTCTCTGCTGGTTATTATCGTAGGACTATATCCATCCTCCTTTGGTATCCCTCCTGAGCTTGATCCTTCTGCAAGATTGAGGGGATGGGAGAGCCTTGGAGGACATATGAGTGCCTTGAGAAAGGAGATGAAAAGAGACACCTTCATATTCTCAGATAATTATCAAGCCACAGCAGAGTTGGCATTTTATATGGAGGGGAATCCCCGGGTATATTGTGTAAATCTTGGACGGAGAATGAACCAGTATGACCTCTGGGAAGGTTTTTATAACCTCGTTGGTTATGATGCCCTGTTTGTGGGAATAGGAGATAAGGGAGTGCCTGAGAAGCTTCTGAATTACTTTGATTATTGTGAGGAGGAGATATTCTATGTGTATGAGAATGGTAAAGTTTTCAGGAGTTTCAGTATCGGCAAGTGTAGAGGATTTAAAGGGATGAAGAAGGAACTGCCCAAGAGGTTTTAAAGTTATTATGATATCCATAAGTTTTAGGTCAGCAAGGTCGTTGCTTACAAAATCAGCAATAGAGGGTGTAGATTACTGTATAAACCCTTATGTGGGATGTGCCCATGGGTGTAGATACTGTTATGCCACCTTTATGAAGAGGTTCACAGGCCATAGCCAACCATGGGGACGCTTTGTGGATGTAAAAATTAATGCTCCTGAGGTTCTGAGCAAGGAGATAAAGAGAATAAGAAGAGAAGCCGTAGTACTTATAAGCTCTGTTACAGACCCCTATCAGCCCTTAGAGGCTAAATATATGCTTACCCGGAAGTGTCTCCAGATCCTGAGTGAATCTGAACTTTCTCTGAGGATACTCACCAAGTCTCCTCTTATTTTAAGGGATATTGACTTATTTAAGAAGTTCAAAAGTATTAAGGTGGGCCTCACAATAACAACTGACAATGAAAAGATAAGACGTATATTTGAACCTGGGGCACCACCAATTGAGCTGAGGATAAAGGCCCTGAAGAGACTGTATTCAGAGGGGCTCTCCCCCTATGTTTTTATAGGTCCTCTGCTTCCGATGAATCCAGCACGTCTGGCAGAAAGGCTCATACCCTATGTAGATGAGATTATGATTGATAGAATGAACTATACTTATAAAACAGAGCATATCTACAGAAGACTCGGGTTTCAGAAATGGCTTGATAATGATTTTCTCCAGAAGGTGATCCAGACCTTAAATGGATATTTTCAGAATGTTCAAGATTGCTATTTGACTTGAGTTCAGGGAGAATGAAAGGCAGGTTGGTCTACCTCAGAACAGGATCTATGCGACAGATTTTATTCATAAACATCCAGAAATGTTTTTACCTGCTTGGGTGAAAGTTGTTAGATTTACAGAGGCACTGGAGGTGTCGCTGAAATCCTGATTCTTCGGCAACCAACCTGCCTTCTATTGTGTTTGTACTCAAGTCAATCGGCAAATGGGGGTTAAAGGAGAGGCAAAAAATTGACAAACCAAGAATAAGGTTGCTTAAATTACAGAAGAAAAGACGTATTTTCACATAGAAAATATTCTGGTTTTTAAAACATGCCTTTTGGATATACAAAAAAGCGATGATAATAAGAGTGGTATTGGTGTAATTGGTTTGCTAATAGCCTTTTTAGAACCTTTTATATTCTTCGGTTTGCCGATATTTATGGTAATTATTGGTCTGATTCTTTTAATCATTTCTAAGATTTCACTTTTCAGACGAAGAATCTGGTTTTCCTTTGGTTCAAGGCTGATGACAGAGAAATATGCCAGCCTTTATAAACTTTCCTATCTCTTCATCTCACTTGGAGTAGTGATGATACTGGCCTCAGCAATGGTTAATAAACCGTAACTCCCGAAGCGAGGTATCCCAAAATTACAAACTCCTTGCCAAAACTGACTTTAGTCAGGGATGAAGTCAGAGAATCTTCTCTGGAGAGGCTATCCATCTTCAAATTACTGTACGACGTCCTCAGAACGCAGTATTTTGGGAAGTTCTTCGGTCACAAATTCTGAGGGGCTGAGTATCTTGAATGGGCAGTTCTTTCCTCCCTTCAGATGGTCAAAATCCTTTTTATCACCTGTTACAAGAATATCCACACCTGCAACTATGGCAGAAGCTATTACGGGAGCGTCCTTTGGTGCAATCTCACGGCTCAATTTCCTTACAAGTTTTTTATCCGGTAGAGGAATGATCTGGAGATTCAGAAAAGGAAGATATTTTTGATAGACCTTCAGCGCCTGGGGGAGTTTTTTCTTCAGATTGCGTTCAATCTCAATAAGATTATACTCTCCTGTGAAAAATTGAATATACTCAAGACGAATACAGCAAAGGTCAAGGATTATCCTGGGATATGATTTATCACTGAGCAGACCTGAAAGGATGACATTTGAATCAAGAAAGACCTTAACGCTTCTGGCCGTATGTCTCTTCAAAGAGGTCTTCCCTCTCTTCTTTAAGCCTCTCAAGAATCTCTTCAGGTGAAACTCCTGCAGCCTTCAGAATCCTTCTTATCTGTCTTCTTGCTTCTTCAATTTCAAGTCTGTGGGGAGTAATGATCAGAGAATCGCCAACGGGGATAATGTTTACTACATCTCCCACATCAAGTCCAGTCTGCTCGCGGATTTTCTTGGGGATGGTAAGTTGTCCCCTTGCTTTGATTTCTGCTATGGTTGTTTTCACTTCTGCCATGACATTATCTTTTCAGTATTTCATTTTTCAGAATATCAGAATTTTGAATATTATGTCAAGCTGAATCATAAGGGCCTGCAGATTATAGACTGGTTCTTTTGCCCCTCTAATCTGCACAGCAAATTGACAATTCTCATATAGTTTAGTATGCTGGTATTTGAGGCGTCTACCTTGATTCTACTTGCTAAGATAGAGATTCTGGAGATATTCGTCTCTACTTTTGATGGTGGAGTTATTATTCAAGAAAGGATAAAGAAAGAGACTTGCATAGGCTCAACAGAAGAAATGCCTTTTGTCCTGAATGATGAGCAAAGAAGAAAAGGTTTTGCCTGTAAAGGGAAAAAGACAAGGGTAAAAATTGCTGGAGACTTCATATCCGGGATGATGGACATTCTCAGAGAACAGGCAGTGGAGTCAAAAAGATATGGTAGGTTCACTATTTGACTGAGGTCAAATAACAGAATTGGAGAAATGTAGTATAATTGCCTATATGTGGAAAAAGAAACCCATTATAGTTATTTTTGTCTTTCTGGTAATTGGAGGGATAATTTACTTAAGCTCCTATATGAATAGACAAGAGGAAGGGGTGCTTCTGATAAGTGGACGTGTGGAGGTGGATGAGATTCTGCTTTCCTCAAGGATTCCTGGCAGGCTGAAGGAGGTCTTTATCCAGGATGGGATGCAGATAAAAGAGGGGATGAAGATCGCCACCCTCGATGACAGGGAGTTCAAACTCCGGAAAGAAGAGGTAAAGAAACAGATAGAGGTACTTAAGGCAGAGATTGAGGCTGCCGAGCAGGAACTTTCCTACCTAAAAGAGAAGGTGATGAATGAGATAAAAGAGGCAGAGGCAGTGGTGGCTGTGGCAGAGGCACATAAAAGACAGGCAGAGGCAAAACTACAGCGAGAGAGTCAGAGATACAGCCGTTATCAGAACCTCCTGCAGAAGGAGGTGATTCCCCAGGATAGGTTTGAGACAGTGAAACTCTCCTATGAGCTTGCCGTGGAAGATACAAAGGCGGCCCAGGAAGAACTGAAAAGGGCAGAGCTGCTTCTTAAAAAGGCAAAGGATTCTGAGAAGCTTGTACAGGCAAGACAGAAGGAGGTAGAGTCTCTTTACTACAGACTTGAGACTTTGGAGAATAAACTCAGGCAGGTGGAGGTCCAACACTCCTATACCGAGATTTTTGCCCCCCGGGATGGGATTGTCTTGAGAAGGGTCGCTGAGCCTGGAGAGGTCCTGAATGCCGGTGGAGTGATAGGTGTGATGGTTGTGCCTGAGTCCCTGTATGTGAAGACCTATCTACCAGAGAGCTTTCTCGGAAGGGTCTCCATAGGTGCTGTGGTGGAGGTCTTTACAGATGCCTATCCAGACAGGCCCATAAGAGGTCATATCTGCCACATCTCTGATGAGGCAGAATTCACTCCTAAGGAGGTCCAGTCAAAGGAGGAGAGAGTGAAACAGGTCTTTGCCCTCAAGGTCTGTTTCTCTCCAGAAAACAAGGATGCTTTCAGACTCCTGAGGAAAGGTATGCCTGTGGATGTGAGAATCGCCCTTTCAACAGGGGATATCCAGAAAAGATGAATGAAAGACCTGTATTTTCACTTAAAGAAGTCTCCAAGAGCTTCAGAAAGACTCAGGCACTCAAAGAGATCTCCTTAGACATCAATGCCAGTGAGATTACAGGCATTATTGGGCCAGATGGAGCAGGCAAAAGCACCCTTTTTAAGATCCTTTCAGGAATCCTATCCTATGATGGAATTGCTCTATTTAAGGGAGAGGAGATTAGAAAGAATCCAGAGTTGATCAAAAGGTCTCTGAGCTACATGCCCCAGGGCATAGGCCAGAATCTTTATATGGACCTCACTGTAGAGGAGAATATCCACTTCTTCGCCACTCTTAAGGATGTACCTAAGAGGGTGGTAGAGCAGAGGGCAGAGATGCTTCTTCAGGCAACGGGGCTTCAGCACTTCAGACAGAGGTTTGCCTGGCAGTTGTCAGGGGGTATGAAACAGAAACTGGGCATCTGTTGTGCCCTTATATCAGAGCCAGAGGTGCTTATACTGGATGAGCCTTCAACAGGAATAGACCCCCTCTCAAGAAGACAGCTATGGGAAATACTGAATGAATACCTCAGGGCCTCAGGCACCACAGTGGTCTTTGGCACCTCCTATATGGACGAGGCAGAGAAGTGCCATTCAATAATGTTCTTACACAGAGGGGAGAGCCTCTACAGGGGACACCCTGAGGAGTTAATGCAGAAGAAGAGAGGGCTTGAAGATGCCTTCTTTGAGATACTCCTTGCATCAGGTGAGGAGCTAAAAGAGGCAGAGGTGCCTGTTGATGGAAATATGAGACAGAGGGAGGGAGAGGTTATTGTGGAGGGTGTGGTTAAGCGGTTTGATAGCTTTGTGGCATTAAAGGGTGTCTCCCTCACTGTGAAGCCTGGCGAGGTTTTTGGACTTCTTGGACCGAATGGGGCAGGCAAAACAACCCTTATTAAATGTATGGTGGGGCTCTTGAGACCAGAAGAGGGAAAGATAAGGCTTTCTGGACTTGAGCCAGGCTCAACAGAGCTCCGTTTCAGGATCGGCTACATGTCTCAGATATTCTCTCTCTATGGTGACCTCACCGTAAAAGAGAACATACAACTTTATGGGACCCTTTACGGGATAAAAGGAAGGCTTCTGAAAGAGAGGATGCAGTGGATAATCAATTTCTCAGGCCTTAAAGGCAAGGAGTCCACTGTAGTAAAGTCCCTTCCACTGGGCATGAAGCAGAGGCTTGCCCTGGGCTGTGCCACGATCCACCTGCCCTCTGTTCTGTTTCTTGACGAGCCTACCTCTGGGGTTGACCCTGTAGCAAGAAGACTCTTCTGGGACTTTATAAAGAAGCTATCAAACTCTATGGGTATTACGGTGATAGTAACCACCCACAACCTCGTTGAGGCAGACTTCTGCGACAGGGTGGCAATAATGAACGAGGGCGAGATAATAGCCCTTGGAGAGCCCTGGAGGCTGAAAGAGGCCTTTACAAGCACCAATGGGGAGGTCTATGAACTCTACCCAGAGGCTCCCCTGCCAGCAGAGTGGTTCTCTGAAAGTTCTATATCTCTGGTCCCTTATGGCAGACGGTATCACCTCTGGAGAAAGGGCCTGTCTGTTGAGACAATAAAGGAGATCCTTGAAAACCATGGAGTGGGTTATCATTACATAAAGAGAATCCCTCCCCCAATGGAGGATGTCTTTGTATACTATCTGACAGGACAGAAGGTGTTGTGATGATGAAGTCACTCTACAGGATAAAGGAGATCGCCTTTAAAGAGGTGAAGGAAATATACCGTAACCGGCTCTTTCTGGTGCTCGCCTTTCTGGTCCCCTTTATAATGTTCGTTGTTTTTGGATATGGTATAACCCTTGATATTGAGAATATGCCCTTCTCCTTTATTGACTACGACCATAGCAGACTCAGCAGAGAACTTGTGGAGAGGTTTATTGGAAGGTATTTCAAATTTGAAAGGCCTGTGAAGGATGTGGATGAGGCGGAAGACTTGCTAAGCAGAGGCGCTCTCAGGGCAGTGCTTGTGATACCACCTGATTATTCAAAGAATATCTACAAGGGCCGTACAGCCCAGGTACAACTCCTTGTTGATGGAGGATTCCCCTATACCTCCCTCATTATCAGGGGTTATGCGAATGCCATAGTAGCTGCATTTAACCAGGAATTGTTAAGACAGAGGCAGTACAGATACGGTGTGGCCAGTACAGAGCCTCCAGTAAGGATTGAGACAAGATACCTCTTTAATGAATCACTGAAGACCAGTTATGCCCTTGTGCCAGGCTTGATAGCCATTATCCTGTTGATAAACCCTGCTGTGCTCACAGCAATTGCTATTGCAAGGGAGAAGGAGTTTGGTACCATCTATAACATCTACTCTACCCCTTTACGGAAGATTGAGTTTCTCTTGGGCAAGACCATCCCCTATATGATAATCTCCACAATCAACTTCTTTGTGGTGGTCACGGGAGTAAAGGTTCTTTTTGGTATCCCCATGAAGGGAAGCCTCTTTGTACTTCTTCCAGGGGCGGTGCTCTATGTGCTGATTAATGTGATGATAGGGCTTCTGATATCTACTATGACAAGGACCGTGGTCTCAGCCCAGATCGTCACTCTTATTGTGACCATTATTCCTGCATTCCTGTACTCCGGGCTCCTGATCCCTGTATCAAATCTCGGTGTTGAGGGCAGGATTATGGCACATATATACCCCACAATGTATTTTATGAGGATAATCCATGGGGTCTACCTGAAGAGACTGGGTCTGCAAGCCCTGCTAACAGAGATAGGAATACTCCTTGGGTATGTGATTATGCTTTTTGCCTTGGCAATGGTGATATTTAAAAAAAGAGAGGGATAGGATGTGGTTTCTGGTCAAAAAGGAGATCTTACATATAATCCGTGACAAGGGACTTTTGATCTTTATCATTTACGCCTTCACCTTAGATATAATACTTGCTGCAAAGGGGTTTCGTTTAATCCCTGAGCATGTCTCTATTGCTGTGCTTGATGAGGACAACTCAGTAAAGAGTCGCCTCCTTGTGGACAGGATAAAGCCTCCTGCCTTCAAGAAACCTCTCTTTTTGGAGAACAGGAAGGAGATCGACCCTCTCATGAACAGATCAGATGTGGTGCTTACCGTTGTTATACCATCAGGTTTTGAGAGGTCATTGGAGCGAGATGGTGGAGATATTCAGATCCTTGTGGATGGTACCCAGAGCACCGCTGCCTACCTGAGTTCGTCCTATCTTCAGAGGATAGTCAACAGCTACTCTATGGATCTGCTGAAAGAGAGGGCATGGAGAGAAGGGCTTTATCTTGATGTCCCATTGGAGTTGCGGAGCAGGGTGCTCTTTAATCCCTCTGCCAGGGACGACCTCTACGAGGGGCTAAACGAGTTCTTCATGATAATTACCCTCATAGGGATGATACTTCCTGCAGCACTGCTCATAAGAGAGCGTGAGTATGGAACGATTGAGCAGATAATGATATCACCACTCAGTGTGGGAAGACTTATAGTGGTTAAGATCCTTGGCTCTCAGATATTTCTCCAGTCTGTTATAGCCCTGAGTTTTGTGTTTATACTGAGAATGTGGTTAAAATTTCCTCTGAAGACGGGAGTGTTTGTCTTCATCTTTATAAGCCTGCTTTACAGCATCTCAACCACGGGGCTTGCCTTCATTATCGCCTCTGTGGCAAAGAGGTTCAGTCAGGTAGGGATGCTCACAATTGTGATTTTTGCCCCCATGCTCCTACTTTCAGGAGGCTGGGTTCCTCCTGAAGCATTGCCAAAGTGGCTCAGGGCTGCAACCCACATCTCTCCTCTTAAACAGTTCATGGACTTAGGTATAAGCCTTCTTATCCGGGGTGCCTCTGTTGAGACCTTAAGTTGGGGTATCATAAAGCTTCTCCTTATAGGTGGAGTGCTCCTTACCACAGGAGTACTCCTTTACAGGAGACAGACATTGACAAGATGAGCCTTATATGTCTGTTGCCCATAGGAAGGATTGAAAGTAGGGTGTTAAAGGCGATTTCTTCATCCCTTAAAGAGGTCTTCAGTTGCAGAGTGAAGCAGCTACAGGGTCTTCCTCTGCCAAAAGATGCCTACAATCCCGGCAGAAAACAGTACTACTCTACCTTGATATTGAAGAGATTAATAAGGAGTTCTCCCTGTGACAGAGTACTTGCAATTACAGATGTGGACCTCTATGTGCCTGGACTTAACTTCGTATTTGGTGAGGCAGATGTCTCCAGAGGGGTGGCAATAATATCCCTAACTCGGTTGAGACAGGAATTCTATGGTCTGCCACCAGACAGCAAGCTATTTCTCCTCAGGGCAGCTAAGGAGGCTGTACATGAGATTGGCCACACCTACGGGCTTGGACACTGTCCAGACCCACGGTGTGTGATGCATTTCTCCAACAGTCTCCATGACACGGATGTCAAGAGCTACAGACCTTGTAGGAGATGCCTGCAGAGAATAAAGTGAATCATCCTGTAAGTAGTTCTATCAGCCTATCCAGTTCATCGAGACTGTAGTACTCTATCTCTATCTTACCCTTCTTTCCTCGATGCTTCAGGGTTACCTTTGTCCCCAATGATCGCTTCAGCCTCTCCTCAAGGGCAACTATGTTCGGGTCTTTCTCCTTTCTGGAAGTCCTTGGCGGCTTCGTGGAGAGTGCTTTACAGAGCCTTTCGGTTTGTCTCACACTGAGTCCTTTTCTTATAACCTCTCTTGCTGCCTCAATCTGAGATGCCTTGGTCGGCAGAGAGAGTATAGCCTTTGCATGCCCGAGGCTTATCTGTCCACTGAGGATATGTTCTTTTATATCAGGTGGTAGTTTGAGGATCCTCAAATAGTTTGCTACTGTTGCTCTGTCCTTTCCTATTCTTGTGGCGAGCTGTTCCTGAGTATAGTTAAACTCATTTATAAGCCTCTGGAATGCCTCTGCCATTTCCAGTGGATTGAGATCATCCCTCTGGATGTTCTCAATGAGGGCAATCTCTACTGCCTCTGCCTCAGTGGTATCTTTAACAATGGCAGGTATGCTCGTGAGTCCTGCAAGGCGTGCTGCTCTGAGGCGCCTTTCTCCAGCAACGAGTATATACTTGTCATCTTCTGCCTTCTTCACAATTACTGGCTGGAGAACCCCTTTCTCCCTTATTGAATTTGCAAGTTCTTCAAGTGTTGACTCCTCAAACACCCTCCTCGGCTGTTTGGGATTAGGCATAATCCTATCTAAAGGGATCTCCTGAACCCCCTCTGTGGTATCTGGAATTAAAGCCTTAAGCCCCTTGCCCAGCGCTGTTTTCATTAAGTATCTCCTTAGCCAATTGTAGATAACTCTGTGCCCCTCTTGAACGGGCATCATAGAGTATCACTGGTTTACCGTGGCTTGGTGCCTCACTGAGGGTTACATTCCTTGGTATTACTGTTTCATATACCTCTTCCCTGAAGAAGCTCTTTACCTCCTCTGCAACCTGACGGGAAAGTACAGTTCTTGTGTCATACATAGTAAGAAGGATGCCCTCAATCTTGAGCGAGGGATTAAAAGACCTCTTTACAAGGTTTATCGTATTCATCAGAAGTCCAAGTCCTTCCAAGGCATAGTACTCACACTGTACAGGTATAAGTACAGAGTCTGAGGCAACAAGTGCATTCAGAGTGAGGAGTCCCAACGATGGAGGACAGTCTATGATTATATACTCAAACCTTTCTCTTAAAGGTGACAGTGCTCTTGCAAGCACCCTTTCCCGGTCTTTTATATTCACAAGTTCAAGCTCAACCGCAAGGAGGTCAACCGAAGAAGGGATAATATATAGATTCTCTATATCTGTCTTAAATATCACCTCCTCTGGGGTGGCATCTCCTGTGAAGATGCTGTAGATATTCTTCCCTGAGGAGTTTTTTTCAAAACCGAAACCGCTTGTGGTATTGCATTGAGGGTCAGAGTCCACAACCAGTATCTCTCTACCGCCAAGAGCGAGCGAGGCAGAGAGGTTTATTGCAGTGGTAGTCTTACCTACCCCCCCTTTCTGATTTGCTATTGATACTATCCTACCCACTTAGACCTTTCTGTTCCACGTGGAACACTAATTTCTATTCTGTAAATCCTACGTTAGACTATTTTAAAACAACATCTAAGGAAAATACCAAACCAAGAGAAAATTATTATTCCTGTAGCTCACGATACGTCTTGACAAGAACCACTGAGACAAAGGAAAGGAATCCACCCATCAGGATCGCATTTATGATCCCTCCCAGAAGTGGTACAACCATAAATATCCTGCTCACAATCCAGAGTAGAAGTCCAATACCCGCTATGGACAAAAAGACCCTTAAGGAGTCGGTAAGGTTCGTCTTCACCACTCTGAAGCTTTCTTTTAATGCCTCAATGCTGCCAGCCTCCTCAAGCACTACTATCACAAAGGTGAACATAAAGAAATAGGCTACCAGAAGCCCTGGCAGGATGAAGAGCATCATTCCCACTGTGGAAAGTATACCGAGGATAATGCCTGCTGCCAGTACAGAGGAGACTCTGGACACGGCTATATCTAACCCCCTTTTCAGTGAGCACCTTCCCTCACTGAGTGTCTGTTCAGCCATAGATATGGTTATGGCCTGTGAAACTGAGTGGAATAGAAAACTTATGAAAATGAAAATCATTATCCCAAGAGGTGATATCACCTTTGTCCCTGTTACGGCTCCTGCAATCATACTCCCAACAAGCAGCATGGCAAACACATAAGTAAGAAAAGAGGCAGCTATTGGTGGAACAATAATAGATACATTGTCTTTTACAACTGAAAAGCTCTCTTTAATGGTCCTGCCAATCTCCATAATCTAAGCCCTCCTTTTTGTGAGGTCTTTCTCTATGGGATATAATACCAGAAGTCCACAAATGTTTTCGTGTTTTTGGTCTTAGGGATAAAGTAAGGATAGCTCTAACCTTGGTTGTGATTCAAGTTGTTCTTAATTACTTTTTACAAGTATACTCGAACTCTTTTGCGGTCAGAATACTTTATAAATATGATGGAATCTTCTTGTCGAGGCAAAGTCTCAGAGACTTTCATTTGCTGCTCATCAAACTCAATGCATTCTTGTGGTGTCTATGAGTCTTTCGAGGATGAGGCCGAAGAATCCTTCCTCTGCCCTTTGATAGAACCAGCCAAGCTGCAGAAGGCATTCTGAGCAGTGAGCGTAATTCCACTGGAATCCCTTAAACCATGTATGCTCCATTGTGGGGATACCATGTACAGTGCATCCTTCAGCAGTGCGGAAACAGCCGATCTCGAAGGTGAGACCTTCTGGATTGGTGAAGACATGTCTGTGGTGTCCATTCACTGCAATAATGCTTTCGACAGTGGTGATCCTGTTATTGCAGTTTCTGCAGAGGAAGACTCCTTCTTCTTTGTATAAGAGTTCCTCCTCAGATTCTGTACTCACAGAGGTTTTGGGCAAGGCTGTGGTTGATTTGGAATACACAGCCTCAGGGCTAACTCTCCAGCAGGGCATCAACGAATTCACTGGGTATAAAGTCTCTAAGATCATCAAGGGCTTCCCCTATACCAATCAATCTTACAGGAATATTGAGTTCTTTCTTTATTGCAAAGACTATCCCTCCCTTGGCTGTACCATCCAGTTTAGTAAGGGCTATTCCTGTTATCCCGATAGCATCATTGAACATCTTTGCCTGTCTTAGGGCATTCTGTCCAGTGGTGGCATCCACCACAAGGAGTGTCTCCTGTGGGGCACCTGGCATCGCCTTATTGATAACTCTCTTTATCTTTTTTAACTCCTCCATTAGAGGGAATTTTGTGTGAAGTCTTCCAGCAGTATCCACTATTACCACATCTGTACCTCTTGCCTTTGCAGATGTTATCGCATCATAGGCCACTGCAGCAGGGTCAGAGCCACTCTGGTGTCTTACAATCTGTGCATTTGCCCTTTCAGCCCATATCTCCAGTTGCTCAATTGCTGCTGCTCTGAAGGTATCCGAGGCTGCAAGCACAACAGAGTATCCCTCATTATGAAGCCTCCAGGCGAGTTTTCCTATGGTGGTGGTTTTACCTACCCCATTGACCCCAACAGCAAGGACAACAAAAGGTCTTTCTTCATAAACTGCAAATGGTTGGGGAAGACCGAGTATCTTGAGCATCTCTTTCTTCAGAAATGCCTTTACCCCTTCGTAGTCTTTTACTCTGCCTGCCCTTACCTCTTCTCTCAGATTCTCTATGATCTCCATTGTGGCTTCCATGCCCATATCAGAGGTTATAAGTATCTCTTCAAACTCATCTATGGTGGTATCATCGATCTTTGAGGTCTTAAAGACCTGTTCAATCCTTCCTACAAACCCCTCTCTGGTTTTGCTTAAGCCACTTTTGAGTCTATCCAGAAGTCCCATAAAACCCCCTAAAAGTACTTTTTTGCCTCTTTTAGATTCTCCAGAGGGATAATGTACTCTTCACCCTGGAGTGTACCTGACAGAGGAATAGGATAACAGCTTCCAATACCCGTGTTCAATGTGTCAAGGGGATATCTTACACCGCAGTACTTACATACAAGATAGAAGCCTTCGGATTTGAAGCCCATCTTATGGGGATAACACTTTATACATGCATCAAGATAGGATTCTACCTTGTCTCCTATTTTAAGGACAAAGAAATTCACCCTCTTCTGATTCAATATTATTGAAAAGAATCGGGGTCTTGAATCCTCTAATTGGGACAGGCTTATGACAACCTTATCGCCCTTTATGGGAGGTTTCTCATAAAGGGGTTTGCTGCTGCAGGATAAGATAAGGATACTCAATAGTAAGATTATCTTTTTCATAGTGTAAATTGCTTTTTCGGTTTAATAATTATAACGTATTGGCTCTTAAACTTGACAATATCCTGATGAAAGAATATAATGGAAGAAATTATGTGGCTAAAAATACAGCAAATAGCATTACTGGGTTTAATTATAGTAATAAGTGTGTCCTCTTTGGCAGTAGCAGATGAAAATCTGTTTCAGTTACTGCAAAAGAAGAACAAACAATTCGGAGATATATGTGTCTCTGTAAAGGAGGTGATTAAAGAGGGACTGAATCCTAAGGAGGTTACTGTTGCTGCGATAAAGATGAATTATAGTGTCTGCTTGGTAGTGAAATGTGCAATTGATGCAGGAGCTTCGCCTGAACAGGTGATAATAGGTGCTCTTGAGGCAGGTGCAACAACCGAAGTAGTAACCCGCTGTGCAGTGGAGGCTGGGGTTGAGCCTGAAACTGTAGCACAGGTGATAGAAAGAGAGAAACTCCCCGGTCTCGGATATACTCCTCCTGCAGGTCCTGGCCCTGCTACTATTATGGTGGGCATTCCTGGTGGAGGTAGCGGAGGTGGTTCTATAAGTCCTTCCGGTTTTTAGTCTCTGTCTTTTGGATTTAAATAATAGATGAAAATTCTCCAATATATGATGATAGGTATAATATTTCCCCTTTTGATTGGTCCTTTCTGTTATGGAGCCTCCTCTGAAACTACCTCAAATAATCAAACCGTGACAGAAGTAGAGGGCATTGGTAGTGAAATATTTGAGAGAAGAGGTGGATATATACATCCCTTTGTCTCTTTAACAGGCTATTGGACAGATAATCTCTTTAACTTAAGAGAAGACAAAAAGAGTGATTATATAGGAGTTATCTCTCCTGGAATATGGCTCTCTATCCCAAGACTTAAAGAACAGATCCCTCCTGTGGAGACCTCTACTGTTGTACCAGGAGGGATGGTATTGAGTAAACGTCTAAAGCTGTATCCCAGAAGATTTCAGGCATTTCTGATTTACAGGGCAGATATAGAACGGTTTAAGAGATATCATGCTGAGGACTTTGTCAATCATCTACTAGAGGCGAGATTTCAATATAATATGAGAGGAGGCCTTACCATTGATTTAAATGAACAGTTTATAAGGTCCCATGATATGAGAGGTACTGGTATATCCAGAGGGCTTGACAAATTTCATACCAATCTTTTTAGTATAACTTTCACATATGATACAGGACATCGAGTTGTCTTCAGGGTTGATTATATAAATTACAGAGTAGATTACAGAGAATCCAGGAATGACTTCAGAGACAGAACAGACAATGTTGTCTCTGTTTATACTTTTTATCGTCTTACCCCTAAGACTTCTGTGTTCTTAGAATATGACTTTGTTAACATTGATTATGATAAAAACATTATCCCAGAAAGCAAAGAACACCATTTTTATGGAGGAATCCGATGGAGGATTACAGCTAAATCACTTGGTCAACTAAAGGGAGGATACGGTCTGAAGGATTTTACAGATCCAGCAATTGATACAGCAAGGGAGACATTGATTGAGGCACAACTGGAACATCAATTTACACCAAAGACGAACCTGAAATTGGTTGCAACAAGAAAGACCAACGAGACGAATATATCTGCTACAGAATATATGATTTCTAATACCCTGAAGGCAGAGTATTCCCATAGAATAACTTCAAAAATCACAGTGGCAGTTGGGGCTACTTATGAAACTGCTCATTATAAAGGCACTTTAACCCTTGCGGGTGAGAGCAAAGAGAGGCAGGATAGGATATATAAATTCTCTATTGCCTCTTCCTATGATTTCAGAGAATGGTTGATTGCAGAGGGAGGATATTTCTACACAAAAAGGGAGTCTAATTTTTCTATTTTTGATTATACAAATAACACCATCTTCCTCAGGGTGAAGACTTCTTTGTAAAGAAATGATGAGCGGTTTAAAAGGGATTTTATTAATAGTTCTGATCTTTATCCTTCCGACAGAGGTTGTCTTTTCTCAAGATTACAGGGTAGGAGAAGGGGATGTACTGAAGATTACGGTTTATGAACACAATGACCTTACCACTGTGGCGAGAGTTAGTGGAAAGGGGACAATAATGTTTCCACTTATCGGTGAGGTTAAGGTAGAAGGGCTTACCACTATCGAGATTGCAAAAAGAATCTCAGAGTTACTTGCTGATGGTTATATAGTAGACCCACAGGTGAGTGTGTTTATTCAAGAGTACAGAAGTAAAAAGGCGACTATAATGGGAGAGGTTGAGCGGCCAGGACTCTATGAGTTGCGAGGGGAGACAACCTTTCTTGAGTTGCTGTCTAAGGCAGGTGGGCTTACAAGGGATGCAAGCAGCAAGGCTATTGTGAAAAGGAAGAATGGTGATATAGTCTCTATTGACCTGAAGAGGCTGATTGAAGATGGAGATACATCCCTTAATATAACCATAACAGAAGGGGACAATATCTATATTCCTAAGGCAGGTGTTTTTTATGTTACTGGAGAGGTTAAAAAGCCTGATGCCTACAAGTACGAAAAGGGCACTACGGTTATAAAAGCCATAACCATGGCAGGTGGTTTTACAGATAAGGCAGCCATTGGAAGGGTGAAGATTATAAGAAATATAGATGGCAGGGAGGTTGTGTTAGAGAAGGTGAAAATGGATGAACCGATTCTTCCAGATGATATAATTATTGTTCCGGAGAGTTTCTTTTAATGATGCAGGAAAGAGAGATACATTTAAGGGACTATATAAGGGTATTAAAAAGGAGAAGGTATACTGTTTACACCTTTTTTATTATTGTGCTGAGTGTTGTATTGATAGGAACACTCAGCTCTACTCCACTTTATACTGCATCTACAAAGCTTCTTATTGAAAGGCAGTTTGCTGCTGGTTTGACCACACCCTATTACTATCTACCCTATGATCCGGAGTTTTATGAGACACAGTATCAGCTCATAAAGAGTGCCTCTGTGGCAGAGAGGGTGATCAGGATGCTTTCTCTACCAGAGCGGCATAGATATTATTTTGGTAAAGAAGGTCCCAAAAGGGGAATTATCTCAACTATTAAAGGATGGTTTAATATGGGGTCTTCATCCTCTGAAGCCTCTGGTAGTGCTTCAGAAGAGGAAATGAAGATGATGTACAAGAATATGATAATGGGTGGAATAAAAGTGAGTCCTGTAAAGAAGAGTAAGATAGTAGAGGTAAGTTTCGAGTCTCCCAGCCCTCTGTTTGCAGCGGATGTGGTTAATGCAGTTGCTAAGGCATATATGGAAGAGTTAATGGAGATGAAGATGAAGAGCTCAAAGTACAAGCTCCAGTGGCTTTCGAAAAAGGCTGAGGAAGAGAGGAAAAAGCTTCAGCGTTCTGAAGAGGCCCTGCAGAGGTATATGAAAGAGAATGATATTGTTACTCTTGAAAACAGAATAGCTATTATACCTCAGAGATTAACTGAATTGAGTACAGAGCTGACAAGGGCAGAGGCAAAGAGAAAGTCCCTTGAGTCCCTGTATCAGAGGATAAAGAAGATAGTCTCAGAGGATATAGAAAAGGCGGAGACAATCCCTATTATAGCATCAGACAGCACTATCAAGGCCCTTCGGAAGGAGATACTGGAGGCTGAACAGAATATTATGGAATTGTCTAAGAAGTTTGGCAGAAAACATCCAAAGATGAAGAGGGCACTCAGTGAACTTGAAGTCCTGAAGAAGAAGAAGAGACAGGAGATCAGAAGGGTTATTGAGTCTATCAAGACAGACTATGAACTGGCAAAGGCTAATGAGATGAACCTGAGAAGGCTTCTGCAGAAAACCAAAGAGGAGGCTCTGAGACTGAATGAGAAATTCATACAGTATGGAGTGTTGAGGAGGGAGGTTGAGACAAATAAACAGCTATTTGAAGCACTGATAAAAAAGATAAAAGAGGAGAGTGTTACTGAGAAGATACAGACAGTTAATGTCTGGATAGTAGAAGAGGCAAAGGTTCCCAAGGTTCCTACAAAACCTAAAAAGGGCTTAAATATTCTGCTTGGTATAATAGTTGGGGTATTAGGAGGAATAGGACTCGCTTTTTTTGTTGAATACCTGGACAATACAATAAAGACTCCTGAGGAGGCTGAGGAGAGGTTGGGATTGCCTGTAATCGGGATGGTATCTCTTGTTGAGAGAAGCAATGGGGAGTTAGAGAAGATGACCCTTAAAGAGACAAGCTCTGTTTTTGCAGAGAATCTTAAGGCTCTGAGGACGTCTATCTTTCTGTCTTTTGCAGACAGGCCGCCTAAGAGTATTCTTGTAACAAGCCCTGGTCCTGACGAGGGTAAGACCACTGTAGCCTCTAATCTTGCTATTGTTGTGGCACAGTCAGAGTACTCAGTACTTCTGGTCGATGCAGACCTTAGGAACCCACAATTACACAAGACTTTTGGGCTGGACAACTCTGAAGGACTGAGCACATACCTGGCAGGGACATCGGATATTGAGAATATTATTCAGCAGGGACCTCTGCCAAGGATGAGTATACTTACTGCAGGACCTCTGTCGCCTAATCCATCCGAGTTGCTGAGTTCTAAAAGGCTGGGAGATCTAATAGAGACAATGAAGAAAAGATATGATATGATAATCTTGGACTCTCCTCCTTTGATGACAGTGTCTGATGGAGTAATTTTGAGTAGTGTAGTTGAAGGTACAATACTGGTAACAAAGGCTGCCTTTACAACATATGATATTGCTATGAGGGCGATAAAATCCCTCAGAGATATAAAGGCCAATCTTCTTGGGGTGGTAATAAATAGTATTAATCTTAGAAAAGAGGAGTACTATTACTACAGATACTATGGTTACTATTCTGCAGAGGAAGAAACAGAGGAGAAGGTGATGCCTCAAAGGTTTAAATGGTGGTTTTATCTGCCTATAACAGTGGCAGTAATTGCACTTTTGGGGCTTTTACTACAGAATTATTTTCAGAGAGATATTCCTGAGAGGGATTCAATTTCTGAAGGCATATTCGAGGAAGGCACATCTGGTATATCTTTAAAGAGATATGTGATCACCGCCACGGTGGATATCAGAAAGAATCCCTCTACGGATTCACCTGTTGTTGGTAAATTAAAACCATATATTACTGTAATGGCTGCTGAGACGGAGGGAGGCTGGTATGTTGTATATTCTGAAGAGGGTAGAATTATGGGCTATGTGCCTTCTGAGCATCTAAAGCCCATAGAATGATATGCCGATTAACAATGCTAAAGGGCTCCTCCTTGCCTTAATATAAAACAAAAGGTGTCTGGATGAAAGGCCCATTTTTTATAATTCTACTACTTCTTATATTTACACCATTGGCATTCGGTACTGTAGAGACCTGGTCATATACAGTGATCGAGATACTCTCTATCTGTCTCTTTATCTTAATAATAAAACAGAAGGAAAGGCCTCTTTACAGACCCCCAGGGATGTTTCCTTTGGTTATAATCTGGTGTTATATGGTTTTTCAGATTGTGCCTCTACCTCCGAGTTTAGTAAAGATTCTGTCTCCAGAGACCTATAATCTTTATAGAGAACTCTCTGAAGGTATTGATTCTCTGTCCTGGCCCTCTATCAGTCTTTACAGAAAAGCAACCATTTTGGAGATATTCCGTTTCACTGCCTATCTACTCTTTTACTTCTCAGCCGTACAGGTCCTTTCTCTACATGAGAAGAAAGAAAAGGCAGTGAAGATACTTTTTGTGTTTATTTCATTACTGGGTTTTTTTAGCATTGTTCAGTATCTCCTTTATAATAATAAATTTTACTGGCTTAGAGAGGTACCAGAAGGTGCAAGCCCTTTCGGACCTTTTGTGAACAGAAACCATTATGCCTTTCTGATGACAATGGTCTTTCCTCTGCTGATCGGTCTTCTATTCTATTACAGACCCTATACAGGATATACTTCACTTAAGGCCAGAATTGTTGAGTTTCTAATCCATAGGAGGTTTAATATATACACCCTTGTAGGGTTTGGCAGTATTGTGGTAGCCACCTCTGTATTTCTCAGCCTTTCAAGAGGTGGGATAGTGAGTCTCTCTTTAGCCATGGTCTTCTTTGGAGCACTTTATTATCTTGTAGAGAAGAATAAAACAGGCCGTTTAATTATAGGAATATCCCTCTTGATTATGTTTTCAGTAGGTTGGTTTGGTTGGGAACCGATAATTGATAGATTCGGAAAATTGGGAATACTAAGGGGGGAGATATCAGACCTCAGGCCCCAGATATGGAGAGATTCTTTACAGATAATTGATGATTTTCCTCTAACAGGCACAGGGTTTGGTACATATATGAAGATATATCCCTCCTATAGAACCGTTGGTGGAACAAAGAAGGTTGATCACGCCCATAATGATTATATAGAGCTTTTAGTAGAGGGGGGACTCATAGGTGCAGCAGGATTTCTTATTTTCGTAGGTACTGTTGTGTATTCTGGAATTAAAGGGGTCTTTACAAAGAGGAGTAGATTGTCTCGTTTAGTGTGTATAGGAGCCCTTTCGGGTCTATTAGGGGCTTTACTGCATAGTTTCACCGATTTTAGCCTCCATATAGGGGCTGATGGACTTTATCTTTTTTTTATTCTCTCTCTGATCGCTGTCTCTTCAGATGTCCGTAAGAGGGTTCAGAGAGGCATATTTGTTTCTCCCCTGCTTCTCTTTATGGCAATAGTGATCTTGATCATGAATCTCCTTTTTAATGCAGGAGTGATTATGGCAAAAGCAGAATATTCGATTCTTGCAGGGAAGTCCCTTAGAGACCTTTCGGATAAGGAGCTAAAAGAGGCACGAAGAGTGCTTCTTAGGGCATCCCGCCTTGATCCTTTTGAAGGCCTCTATCCCTTTAAACTGGCAGAAGTAGAGACAGTTGAAGGGAATATCAGAAGGAGTTTTTCGCTTCTGCACCGCACTATAAGTCTGGATCCACTGAATAGTGAGTATTTACAGTTTCTGGGATTTCTCTATGCAGAGCTTGGTCAGACAGACAAGGCAGAAAGGGTCCTTAGACTCTCCATCAGGCTGGACAGAAGGGAGCCCAAGAGATACGAGGCCCTTGCCAAGGTGTTGATTCTTAATAACAGAAGTAGAGAGGCTTTGAGCCAGATAAAAGAGGCAATAAGACTTAGGCCAGAAGATACAGGTAGATATATTACCCTGCTTGTGCTTTATGGTTTTGATGACTACCAGATACTGGAGTCACTTCCTGATATGCCAGGTCCATATCTGGTAATGGGTAGATATCTGGAGGATGTGGGCAGAGCAGAGCTTGCTGCAGTTGCCTATGAAAGGGCGTTAGAGTGTATGGATTCTTCTGTTCGTGTTCAGGACTTTTTACAGATAAGCAGGTTTTACATTGTGGGTGAAAGATATGAGAAGGCCCTTGCAGTGCTGAGACAGGCTGTTAAGAGTTTTCCACAGAATGTGGTTCTCAGGCTGAGACTTGCTTCTGTATATGAGAGGGCTGGTATAGGATACAGGGCCGTAGAAGAGTATAAGAAGGTCCTTATGCTTGAGCCTAATAATAAAAAAGCGATCAGCGGGCTGAGAAGGCTTTCTGTAGAGTAGGTCTAATCTTCAATATATCTGGTTACATAATCAGCGAGGATTTCATGTACCTTTACAGGGGTTGCCCTATCATAATAGGTGTCTATGATTACATGGGCGATCTCATGGGCAAGCACTATGAGTTCAGCATCCTTAAGAGAGAGATAGATGGTCTTGTCCTGTGGTGAATAGAAGGCTATAAAATCTACTCTCTTTCCATATTGATGAAAGTATACCTTTCTCACATCTTCTGGATTGTCAAAGAGTTGGATTCTGAATTTCACTCTGGAAGGATACATCTGGAGGATTGACTCTACCTTCTCCACTATTACATCGATCTTTCTCTTCAGTTCTTCTACTGCTGTCAGGCCTCTTCTGCCTCCCATAAGGTATGAGAGACTTCCAAGTACTATCCGGTTGTTTAGTTTTTCTAACTGTTCATAATGCTGATACTGGATGATTGCATATCGACTCTCTATCTCCGATGACCAGCATACTACAGGAATAAAAAGAACCATTATACTGAGAATGCATTTTTTCATTAGAACAGAAGAAGTTCACTTTTGCTTGGTTTTGAAAAATTCCAGTTTTTCTCTGAGATGTCTATTAACCTCCATCACCTCTTTAAGTAGCTCATCTCTTTGAGGAGTCTTTAAAGCTTCTCCAAGAGCTTTCTCTATTTTATCGGACAGTTCCTTTGTCTCGTTTAATACATCTGCATATGTGGTAATCAGGTTATTAAATTTATCTGCTAATTCCTTCCCTTCATCTTTCTTTCTTATCCTGACCCGAAAGTTTAAATTACCCTCTATAAGGTCATCTACTGTTCTCTCAAACCTGTAAATTGGTCCTGCCACCCTGTGTGTCAAAAACATGGAGAATATCACCACTGCTACCCCTACTGAGATTAAGACCAGCCAGTGTGCCTTTATGAGCTGTTTAAGAAGGGCTACAGGGGTATCATCCACGCGTACTTTACTCTGTTCATACAATATGGTGAGGGCATCTGAGGAGAGGAGGCCAAAAACTATGGCAAAGGTGATTATACCTGCAATTATCACCACAAAAAAAATAAACATGTATCTGCCCTGAAGGTCTTTCTTGATAAAATAGTTTCTTCTTCTCCATTTCTTTTTCATTTATTGCCTCCCATATTTAATCTTATAGATGCCTGGGAACGTAGTTCCTCTATCCATTCTTCAAGTATTATTTCCTGTTTTATTCTCCTCAGACGCTCCCTTATACGGTGTCTCTCTGCCTCTGAGACCTTCTGTGGTGTACCCAGGTTTTTGATGTCCTCCACAAATATCACAGTGTATTTTTTTCCTCTTCTTAATGGCTCTAATTTATGGCCTGTCTTAAGAGACAGTAGCCTTACCTGTATATCCTCTGAGAGTTCTCTGAAGAGTATCTCCTTGGGTTTCAGTTCATCAATCGTTACATTCTCTGCTTCAACCAGGGTGTTGAAGCTACCTATTCTTAAGAGGACTACAGAGTTCATTGCAGAAAGATAGTTATTTAATTCCTTCTCAGAGACCTGAACATTCAGGGAGGCAATTTTTCTATCAAGCAGTGTTTTTATAAGGGCCTGTTCATAGAATTCTCTTACAGAATCCTTAAATCTCTCTTCCTTGTCAATTCCTTGCCGTTTTGCCTCTTGTATCAGGAGCTTCTTTGTTATGAGGGAATTTATAAAATCATAAGGAGAGTCATAGTCTACCTTTTGGGTCTCAAGGAGTCTGTTGAGTTCTTCTCTACTACATCTCCATTCATTCACTATAAGGGCTATGTCTTCAGGAGGAGGTTCTTCTTTCTGAAACTCAATAACCAGATAAGAAGATGTGAAAAAGAAAAGGAGGAGGATTATATAGAAGATATACTTCATATTGTCAGTACTTCTCTAACACCACCTTCACATCCACACGATTAGGTGTTACATTTGTAGGCTCAAGCCTGAATCCCGGAAAGTCTCTATTGGCAAGTTCATCAGCAAGATTGCTGGCTTTGCCTCCATAGTCGATCATCAGCTCTGCAATACCAGAAGTGTAGCTCCTTTGATATACTGCCCTCACTCCCTGTGTCTCCTTTTCAAGGAATCTTTTAATAGCTGACAGATGTCTATAGGACGTAAGTCCACTTATCATCAGGGTTATCTCTTGAGACCTTCCATATACCTCTGAACGCCACTTGTTTATAATATCCTGCATCAGTTGGTCTGCCAGCTTCTCGCTCGCCTCTTTGATTGCAAGGGCTCCACCCTGCAGTTCATCAACATGGACCTTTGTTCCTGTTGCACTCCTTGCTGAAAGTATCTGTGCTGTATCAGTCCTTATAACTCTTGCCTGGACAGTAGCCTGTATGGACTGCATCCTCGTGCCATAGAGTCTTCCTCCAGCATTCTTTGAGAAAGCTTTCCCCATAATCACCACCTGAGCGCCGTATTTCAGGCCTTCTGTAGCTGCTGCCTTTGCATCTCCTTCAAGCATTCTCAGGGCCTTATCCCTCGTTATATTTGCCCTTACAGTCTGGGGGTCAACCACATTAAAGCCTGCTGCAAGAAGTTTCTCTATGATTGTTGACTCTGCCTGTCCTACATTCTCCCAAGCAGTGGTCCCATATAGTCCTCCTACCTTCTCGTCTATCAGGACCATGACCTTGGGTTTTTCTTTTAACACCTGTAGTAGTCCCAGGGCTCGAAGGTCATTCATAAGATTTGCTCTACCTACCTCAGCTTGTACCCTCACCCTAAGAAGATTACCCTCCACTGTCTCTGAAAGAACCTTGTATCTCTCAATATAACCAGCGGTCTGTCCTATAATCCTGTCATGGATAACTTTGTAGTTTTCTGCAAAGGTCTCTGAGGATATAAGGGTGCCCACAGTCTCTTCAACAGCTTTCCTCAAGGCATCATCAATAGCCCTGTCTCTGGCAGCAGCAACATTGCCACCATATATAGCAGCAACTCCCTCAGTAAGTACTATCTCCCCCCCAACTGCATCACAGGGAAGAAGGAGCAGTATTAACAGTACCGTCCAAATGGCTGACCTAATCATAGATACCCTCATAAGCACCCCATTATCGGAATATTCTCCTGAAGTCATATCCCAAGGTTATCTCCATATCTACCTCAACAGAGCCATCTGAGAGGTATCTCTCGTCCACTATTCTTGCACCTCTGATATAGGCCTCTACCCTTGAGCGGATGGTATCACTCTGAAGAACGAAGTCTCTGACAGTGGAGTTTGAGGTTATTGTAACTCCATAGGCCTGTTCCAGCAGATTCCTCTGGGCATCGAGTATGGCTGCCCTTCTTGCCATCAGTCTTGCCTGTGCTGGGTTTATTGCTCTTGCAGGCGGTACACCCGCACCTGTTGCCCTCAGGGTTATGGGTCTCCATTCATACCCAGGTGTAGCCTCCTTTGCTGGCACCACATAGCATCCTGAAAGAGAGATGCTCAAAAAGGTTATCATTAATAAATACAACAGATATTTTTTGTTAGATCTCATGATAAAACCTCCTGAAAACATTAATAACTTATCCCCAGAATTCTCTTAAGGGGTTCAAGCTCTATCTCAACTACTGTTTCATAGGTCCCATCAGGCAGTTTTGTCTCTGATACAACCTTTGCACCTTGGATAAAGGCATTTACCCTTGAGCGGATCTCATCAGACTGGGTAACAAAGTCCCTTACATAGGTATTGCTCTTTATCTCTACTCCATAGACCTGTTCAGTAAGGTTTCTAAGGGCATCCATCTTTGCTGCCCTTTTTGCCATTAAGGCCTTCTCAGCAGGCGACATATAGGGATCGGCAGGCTCTACCCCATGTCCTGTGGCCCTTATTACCTGCCTTTCAGGAGGCTGATAGGTTGTGGAAGGAGTACTTTCTCCAGGTGGTGCTCCATAGCCTGTAGCCCGGAAAGTCTCATAGTTGTAGTAGAGTTTTCTTCCAAGTATGTCCTCTACCTCTCCAACCGTGATTTCCACAGTCACCTCTGCTGTTCCGTCAGGATGTTCAATATAGCTGACCTCCCTTGCTCCCTGTATCAGGGCATTCAGTCTTGATCTTATCACATCAGACTGTGTTACAAAGTCTCTCACTGTGGTCTGCGAGTCAATCCTTACTCCGTAGATCATTTCTGCAAGATTTCTCAAGGCATCAACTCTTGCAGCCCTCTTTGCCATCAATCTCTTCTGTGCCTCTGTATAGGCATCAAGATTCTCAACAGAGATGACAAGGGCAAAGATCGCCAGTAACAGCAGAATATACATTCTCTTTCTTCTACCCAAATCCATGGTTTACCCTCCTTTAATTAAATTTTACATATCTGCTTATTATGTTCTGCCAGTGTTGTATGCTAACCTCATAGGGTTTGTCTTCAACAGAGGCCCTGTTGTTTGAAAGACCTTTCTTCACAGCCACCACATCCTTTAAATCCACATCAATAGTAACCTCCACAGCCCCATCTGAAAGTGGTTTTACCTTTACGATCCTTGCACCTTTTATAAATCCTGCCAGGCCGGTGTAGAACTCAACGTCACCCATCTGGTCATTTTTAAGATTCAGGGCATTTCTGTAAGCATCAAGGATGGCAGCCCTCTTTGCCATTAGATATGCCTGCGCAGGTGTTTCAGCCCTGATAGGTGGATAACCAATCCCTTTTACCATCACAGCCTCTGCCAAGGTTGCAAAAAGAAACAGACCCAGCAGAATAGGAAATCCCCTTTTCATAAAAAGACCTCCTACCTTGCAGGCCCCACTGCCCCTGTCGGTGGTGGCGGTGGTGGAGGAGGTTCAGGAGCTATTATAACCGCAGGTGGCGGTGGTGGCTCTGTTGTGTACACATAACAACCTGTTAATGTACCCAAGGTAATAAGTCCAAGAATTATTAACATTAAAAGCCTCTTCATAAAGACCTCCTTTTATTTGTATCTCAGAATGTCACCCCTTTTCAAAGGGCCGGTACCTGAAACCAAGTAGCCGATAGAGTACTTGTCTTTTACATCTCTTACCTCTACAGTGCCCACCAGTTTCTCCTCTGCACCAAGAACCAATCCTGTATCAGGATCAATCAGTTCTTCTCCCTTAGAGTATGCAAAGAACCTGTCCCCGGGTTTTATATTCATAAGTGCGCCAGCATTTATATACACTTTCCTGCCACTCACTTTTATAACCTTAGCAGTGAAAGGGACATTCTCCATCTCTTTAATTATAAATCTTACGGCATCACGGATCGCCTGTCTTGTTGCCTGTCCAAGAGGAGTCTTCTGGAACCCTGAAGCCATAAAATCAATGTCTCCACTTATAATCCCTACACCTAAGCCTGTGGATTCAGCCTTTCCAACAGCACGATGTGCCTGAACTACCTGCCCTGTGGTGGTGTCAATTAAACGGATATCTATGGCTACATGGGCTGAGGCAGTATTTATCCCTAACCTGAATCCTCCAATGCCTATTCCTCCTGCACCTCCTGATTTTCTCATATCAAACTCAGAGACCACCCCGCGTACAATTAGCTGGGCTCCGAGGACCTGTCCAACCTTGGCTGCTGTTTCCTTTCTGACTAAACCTGTCTGCCCCAGCTCCTGCTCTTTAAGGATATCTTCCAGTGCCTGCCTTTCTACAACTACAAACCTTCCTGTTTTGACAAGCTCTGTGGTGAGCATCTCGGCAAAGGCCTCACCCAGATTCCAGCTTCCGTATTTCCCTTTGACCTTGCTCTCAAACTTTGTAACAGCAATTCTTTTCTTTGGACCATGATAGGGTGGGTATACAGGTTCAGGAGGAGGCGGTGGTGTCTTTTGCTGTTGAGTGGTTGGGGCAGTGCCTTCCTCTTCCTCCATTTCTCCTGAGAGGGGATCAAAGGCATAGAGGGTATGCACACTAAAGAGAACCAACAACAGGACAAGAAAAAGTTTCCATATCCTTTTCATCACTTCTTCCACCTCCTAAAGATTTATTCTTATTGGCATCCCTTTTCAGGAAGGTAGATATAGCCTTCTGGACAAAGTCCCCCTTGGTACCAGTAGAGATAAAAGCCGGGTGTTCTAATACCCAGCCGTAAGTAATATTCTCTTTTTGTTGAAGGACAGTATTCGTATAGTCCCGTATGGGGGTTATAACATATAAAATGGCGATAATAGTAATAATATGTATGTTCTTCCTTTTCCTCTTTCTCTGCAGGAGCAGTATACTCCTCTGGTTGTTTTATCACAGGATAATCTCCCTCTTTTTTATTCTGCCCCCAGGGCATCTGACGCTGAAACTCCTCTGACAGGCTTTCTACATTGTTTAAGTTTTCGATTTCCCCTCCCTCTGTAAGACTACTTAAAAGAAATACTATAAACAGACATAAAAATATCCTTTTCATATCACAATTATACCACAACAAATTGTATTCATCAACTATAAAGGAAGCTTCTTAATTAGGTTTTCAGTATCAAAAGGGGTGTTTCCTGTCCAGATAGGTTAACCCTTCTCCATCTATCTCATTGTTGCATCTGCTACATCTGCCTTCTCTGAGATTCATCTTTGTTATGGTGAAACCGAACCTCTCAATCAGTAGTGCTCCGCAGCGGGGACAGTAGGTGTTCTCCCCTCCCTCTCCAGGCACATTTCCCTCATAAACATACTTAAGTCCCTTCTTAAGCCCAATCTCTCTCGCCTTTCTCAGGATAGACACAGGGGTTCTGGGTCTGTCAGTCATTTTATAGGTAGGATAGAACTGGGTCACATGCCATGGTATTGAAGGGTCTACAGAAAGCAGAAAATCGGCAACCCAGTGAAAAAAATCTTCACTATCATTGTATCCAGGTATCACCAAAGTGGTAACTTCTACCCAGATTCCCTTCTCTTTCATTGTCTTGATTGTATTCAGTACAGGCGCCAGCTTTGCTCCTACAACCTTCTTATAAAAGTCATTATCGCCTTTCAGATCGATATTTATTCCATCCAGATAAGGGGCAATCACATCAATAGCCTCTCTGGTCATGTAACCATTGCTCACAAATACATTCTTTATACCCCTGTCATGTGCCAGTTTTGAGCAGTCATAGGCGAATTCAAAGAAAACAGTGGGTTCAGTATATGTATATGAGATACTTATAGAACCTGACAGTTTTGTCTCTCTCACCACCTCTTCAGGAGTCATATCTTCACCTGCCACCCCGGAGTAGAGCCTTGGATACTGAGATATCTCCCAGTTCTGGCAATGGAGACACCTGAAATTACATCCTACTGTGGCGATGGAGTAGGAACGGGAGCCTGGATAGAAGTGAAAGAAGGGTTTCTTCTCTATGGGGTCTATATGTCTTGCTATGATCTTCCCGTATACAAGAGTGTATAACTGACCCTCTCTGTTTTCCCGTACACCACAGATACCTCTTTTGCCTTCTGAGATGATACATCTGTGGGCACAGAGATGACATCTCACCTTCTGCTCAGGCATCTTCTCATAAAGCATAGCCTCTTTGAGCCCTTTCTGCATGGTATAATTATATCATGCCTTGTCTTTTTTGGGCCTTTTAAGGCTGTGATCTTTCTCGAAGAACCCGGAGGGCGAGCTGGGCATCATTCCATGTAAGAATTTTGTGGGAGGGGTTTCTCAGCAGATAGGAAGGATGAAAAGTAGGTACTACGATTATATTATCGTACTTATAGGTTTTACCCCTTGCCCTTGTTATATTTTTTGTATCAGGCAGAAGCGCCCTTGTGGCAACATCCCCAAGGGTTATAATCACCTTTGGGGATATAATTTCTATCTGTCTTTTCAGAAAGCCTATACAACTCTGTATCTCATCCTCTCTTGGTTTACGATTCCCTGGAGGTCTACATTTCACCACATTGGCTATATAGACCCCTTCACGGGACAGCCCCATCCTGTTAATAAGCCTTGTCAGAAGCTGTCCTGCCTTACCCACAAAGGGTCTGCCCTCCAGGTCTTCTTCCTCTCCAGGTGCCTCGCCTATGAACATCAGGGCTGCTTCAGGATTCCCTTCACCAAAAACAATATTTTTTCTGTTCTTAGAGAGTCTACATCTGCTACAGGGGCCTATTTCATTCATCAGTTCTTTTAAGGCAACCTCTCTCATGATGCAGGCCTCAGATTTATATACCCTTTCTGGTATCTCCAGAGGAAGTCTCTCAAAGCCAAAGGCCTGTAGATATAAAAGTACATTTCTTACATCCTCCAAAACCCTCCTTTTCATCACCTGCCCCAGCTGAGTTTCTCTCTGAGTATTTGATAATAGTCTCTTTCACAAGGCACAAGGAGTTTTGTCTTATGAGGGGATTTCTTTACCTGGACAATATCGCCCTTTCTCAGAGACATCCCCACTTGTCCATCCAGTGTCAGGAATACATCTTCACTCTCAGATATAAGAGATACTTCCACCATGCTCTCACCAGGGATGACCAGAGGACGATTGGTTAAGGTATGGGGGCATATGGGTGTCATAATGATACAGTCAAGAGAGGGGTGCAGAATAGGGCCTCCTGCTGACAGGTTATAGGCAGTGGAGCCTGTAGGGGTTGAAAGAATGAGGCCATCTGCCTTGTAAGTGGTCACATAGTTGTGGTCAATATATGTCTCAAGGTCTATTATCCTTGCCAGTGCTCCTTTTGTTATGACCACATCATTAAGGATCGTGTGTTCGGCAATCCTGTCCCCATGACGAAGCACCTCAGAGTGTAGCATCATCCTCTCTTCAATAGAACACTCTCCTTTGAGCATCTTTTCAAGGGCTGAATAAACCTCGGAGACATTGACCTCTGTTATAAAACCCAGACCACCGAGATTGATCCCCAAAATAGGGACATTCCTTGGTGCCACTACCCTGGCAGCAGAGAGCATGGTTCCATCACCACCAAGCACTACAAGAACATCCACCTCCTTTGCAAGGGTTGCACGCTGGACCCCCTCAAGCCCTATTTCTTCAGCAGTCTGCTGCTCAAGTACTATTTCATAGCCCCTGTCATTAAACCATGGAAGAAGGTCTTTTATTAGTTTCAAGGCCTCTGGCTTGCCAGGTTTGGATATTATTCCTATCTTTCTGATCTCCATGACCTCTCCAGTTTATGTATTTTTTCTTTGGCTGCCTTTATAGTAATGCCTCTTCTGTTTTCATCAATATATTCAAATTTTACCTCCACAGTCCCAAGTTTTTCATTCAGCCTGTCTGCCCATTCAATCACCACAATTCCATCGCTGTCTATGTACTCCTCAAGGCCGAGATCCAGTATCTCAAGGGGTTTCTCAATCCTATACAAATCAACATGATAAAGTGGGAGTCTGCCCATGTGTTCAGATATGATAATAAAACTTGCACTTGTGATCTCCCTTCTGTCAATACCCACTGCATTGGCTATTCCCTTAACAAAAGTGGTCTTGCCTGTACCAAGGTCTCCAAAAAGCAGTACTGTATCTCCTTTGTCAAGTATCCTCCCCAGAATGGCACCAAGTCTGAGGGTCTCTTCTTCATTGGATGTTTCTGTCCTAAATTCTTCCATTCTATTCTGAGGTTATGGCCCTTATCACATCCTTTTTCCCCACAATCCCTACAATTCTGCCCCCTTTCAGCACAGGTAGAAGGTGTACCCTCTTTTCACTCATAATTGTGGCAATCTCACTGAGAGGGGTGTCCTCCTCTATAGTGATAACCTCTCTGGTACATATCTCCTTTACCTCTGTAGCAGTCATCCTCTTTATCTCTTCTTCGACTTTGGATTCACTTTCTAAGGGAAGAATTGCGTCAAAAATCCTTATAATTGTAGGAATATTAAACTTCTTCTCTCGTCGGATAAGGTCATTCTCAGTAACAATTCCGTATAATCTACCTTCGCTGTCTACCACTGGCGCACCAGAGATATTCTTTTCAATAAACAGTCTGCCCAGTTCTTCTACAGATGTGTCTGGTGATACAGTAATAACCTCCCTCGTCATTATATCCCTTGCCTTTTTCATCTCACCTCCTGATTCCTATAAATCCTCCTTGGCGACGGATGCTCCTGTCCCGTCTGTAGGAGTTAAATTTCTCATGGCTGCAGAATGTACACTCCTCAGAGATCCAGAAATTTCTCTTAGGGATCCCCTCTTTTAAGGCCTGTCTCATATTTGCATATGCAAGATCAAGACATATTTTCCCGTCTCTGGACCTGTAGTATTCTCCCTCACCAGTGGCAGTCGCTACTGCATTGAGCACATCAGAGCCCACTTCATAGCAGCACCATCTAATAGAGGGGCCGAAGGCAAGGAGAATATCTCTTGTATCAGCACCAAAATATCTCTTCATCGCCTTAAGGGCTCTTCTGAGAATACCTTTTGATGTGCCTCTCCAGCCTGCATGTACAACGCCCCACACTTTTCTGTTTCTTTCATATATCAGTATAGGCACACAGTCTGCTACCTTAACACCCACCATAATACCTGCCTTGTCTGTTAAGACCCCATCTGCTATGATCTCCTCAGAGACAGAGGTGTTTGCTGAAAGTATAACATCTATATCCTCTGGCTTGAGGGTCTTTTCTGTGAGGATCAGTATCTTTCCTGTATGTTTCTGCCTCGGTGTGAATATCTCCTCGAAAGAGGAAGCCTCTGTTGTCCTCTCCACTTCAATTCCTTCAGTTTTGTCAGTGAAGAAGGCTACTACACCCTCATCCTTCATGTTTGGAGGCACTATCACTGTTTCTACCCCTTTTGAGTCCTAATTGGAAGCCAGTATACCTTATAGCCACATCAAAAATAAATGGTATTATATACAAAAATTCCTTCTCCTTTATCAAATACCTCATTCCTTCTCTCAGGTATCTAATTCCTTCTGAGGAATAATGTATCTCTTTATAGATTCCTGTTATGCCGAGAGACTGTCCAATTCTGTAATATCTCATAAACTGCCTGTAAGGAGATAGATTATGAGAGTGGTAAACCTTTGCATCTGGCTCATAGGAGACTTTATAGCCTCTTTTAAGTAGCCGATATGCAAGTAGCATATCTTCATTGAGTGGCACATTCTCTGGGAACCCTCCCACCTCTTTAAAGACATCAGTAACTACAGCAGAGCAGACATTCGAGAAGAAATAGGTCTTTATACCCAGTTGTTGTACAAGTCCTTGATGCTTCAGTATCCTCTCAGGTGGATAATTAAACCTTCTTAGAAATCTCTCAATGGGAGAGGCATCCTCTCTCGGGAGTTGTCTTGCAAAGGATGCTACTGCAGAGGCATTCCTTAATGGTTTCAATAGATTCTCAATAAGATGTCTATCATAGGGTAGGGCATCCTGCGTCATGAAAACAAGCACTTCACCCTTTGCAAGGAAGGCCCCGAGATTGCGGGTTCTCCCATGGTGGAAGTCTTCTTTTTTGATAGATATTGGCTCTATTCCTTTTGATTTTATAATCTCTAAGGTATGGTCTTTAGAGCCAGAATCAATTACAATAAACTCTTCAGGACAGAGACTCTGCTCTCTCAATGCATCTATTATTTCTCCAATGGTCTTTTCAGCATTAAGAGTCGGAATGATAACAGAGATGCTGATATCTGAGAAGGTAGTCACCTCAGTAATCAGGCTCGTGTATGAATTTTACGTAGTTCTCCCAGTATTTAAACAGCTCTCCTGTGGCAATAATGTCTCTTAGGCAGTATTTTGCTATCTCTATGTATCTGCCCTCTTGGAAGAGTTTTTTTACATCCTTCCCAGCAACCCCATCATCCTTTGGGCTTTTTATACCAAAGGCCTTGCACCACATATCGAGACTGAAACGTCTTGTTACTCCAAAGAAGCTGAGCTGGTCAAGCAGATCTATATGGGCATTGGAGTAACGATTCGGCATGAGATCTCTACTGGGTTTCAGCTTATGGATTGCAGACCTGATCATTATGAAGGGGCAGTCAAAGCCTCTGCCGTTGAAGGTTATAAACTGGTCATAACTCTTTACAGCATCCCAGAATTTCTCCAGGATCTCTCTTTCTGTACCTGTCTCAAATCTTATTCCATTTTCTTCAAAGGGTTCGATATCTGCTCCAGGGGCCTGGAAGAATACCCTTCCTCTCTGGGTGTCTGGATTCAACATGCCAATCGCTACTATCTCGCCTGTCAAGGGATACAGTCCCAGCTTGCTCTTCTCCCTTTCTGCTTCCTCCTCTGTAGTGGCATACCTGAGGATATACTGCTGCTGGCTTTCATCAAGACTCTCGAAGTCTACTCCTATGGTTTCGATATCAAATATAACCCTTGACATCTCTTAAGTGTTTTCTTTAAAGACCCTCCAGCTTTTTAGAAGGTCTATGGCCCTCTGAAGTTGAGTATCATCCTCCTCTGAGATTTTCAGGGGAACAAGCTCCCTTTCTTTTTTTGTCTTGTCTTTCTCCTGACCTTCTCCGAAATGCCGCATCAGGTCTTCTTCTCTTATTGCAGGATGCCCTTCACCCTCTTTTACCTTGAGTTTTACCACAATATCAGGCTCTATCCCTTTGTTCTGGATGGATATGCCTCTTGGGGTGTAATATTTAGCCGTGGTGAGCCTCAATCCAGAACCATCACTTAATGGTATCACACTCTGGACAGAGCCCTTACCAAAGGTCCTTACTCCAATAATCACAGCCCTGTTCCAGTCTTTTAAGGCACCTGCCACTATCTCTGATGCAGAAGCACTTCCTGTGTTCACAAGTACAACCATCGGCCATTCATAGTGGGGCCTCTTTCCTCGGGTATAGTATTCCTGTTTCTTTCCATTTCTATCCTTTATATATACAACAAGCTTGTCAGTGGGTAAAAACTGCTCTGCCACATCTACTGCACTCCTCAGTAATCCACCAGGATTATTTCTTAAATCTAAAATTAGGGAGTCGATACCCTCTGATTCAAGCTTCTTTAAAGCCTTTTCAAGCTCAACAGCTGTTCTCTCCTGGAACTGGGTTATTTTTACATATCCGATATTCTCATCAATAACCTTATATTTTACACTCTTGATCTTTATAATATCTCTGGTGATTGTGAAGTCCTTTGGTTTTTTCCAGCCCTCACGCATTATTGTGATCGTAACTTTTGTTCCTTTAGGGCCTCTCATCTTATTTACTGCCTCAAGCAGTGTCATATCAGCAGTAGGTTCTCCATTGACTTTTATGATCTTGTCTCCTGCCTTTATGCCTGCCTTCCATGCAGGGGTATCCTCAAGGGGCGCGATTACTGTGAGTACGCCGTCTCTTATGCCGATCTGGATACCAAGCCCACCGAATTCTCCTTTTGTATCTATCTTCATCTCCTTGTATGCCTCAGGAGGCATAAATCCTGAGTGGGGATCAAGAGTTCTTAACATCCCCCTGATTGCACCATAGATAAGCTTCTTAGGTTCTACTTCCTCAACATAGTTTTTCCTGACAATTTCATAGACCTCAGTGAAAAGCTTGAGTTTCTCATACTCTTCAGAATTTGCCCCTGCAGGATTTATGGGTAGCTGTGAAATGAGAAGACCTCCTACAGAGATGCAGGCAAAGACTGTCCATACAATTAAAAGGATTCTTAGCTTCCGTCTCACTTCTACCTCCAAAAATTAGGTCTTTATCATCCTCTCCGTCTCAGCCAGTGAAGAGGATTCAAAGGTTTCCCTTTGTATCTCACTTCAAAATAAAGTCCTGGGGCATTTAAGGTGCCGGATTCTCCAACTCTTCCCACAGGTGTTCCTTTTTTTATTATATCCCCTTTTGATAAAAAAATCTCACTCAGGTTTGCATATACTGTGTAGTATCCCTCTCCATGGTTTATTATAACAACTCTTCCGTAGCCCTTGAACCAGTCTGCAAAAACCACCTTGCCTGCATAGACTGCCCTGACAGTTTCACCTTCTCTTGCTTTAATATGAATGCCATTTCTGAATACAGGAGTTTTAAATTTAGGATCCACATAACTGCCGTAAGGCAGGGCCAGCCTTCCTTTAACAGGCCAAGGAAGCCTTCTTTTCATCTTTGAGAATCCTTTGAGTGCAAATTTTTTCTTTTCCGATTCAATGATGATCCTTCTTAGCTTTCTGGAGGATTCCTTCAATTCTGCCAGCATCTTTTTGTAGAGTTCTCTTTCTTTTCTTATAGATGCAAGCAATTGTCTCTTTTTTCTCTTTTGGTGTCTTAACTCTGCCTCTTTTTTTAATAACTTCTTCTGTTCTTTTTTAAAGGACCTTAGAAGCTCAGAGTAGCGTTGCTTCTGGCTCTTAAGTGTTGTGAGGTTGTTCTCGTATTCATTCATAAGAGTATATTCATACTCAGCAATGCTTTTAAGATAGTGCCATCTTCTTATAAACTGTGGTATATCCTCTGAGGTGACGAGGAGCATAAAAGGATTTATTTCTTTAGCCTCTCGGGTTATAAATCTTCCTGCAGAGGTGTACCCATATCTCTGCATTGCTACAATCTTTCTCTTAAGCCATCTTTGCTGCATCTGTAGTCTATCTGATAAAGACCTGATTTCTTTATTCAGAGAATAGAGTTCCCTTTCGATTTTGTATATCTTTTTTTTCTGCTTCTTTATCTGAGACTTGAGTTTTTCAAGTTCAATATTTAGGGTTTCTATTTCCTGAAGTATGGATCTTTCACGCTTTAATGTCTTCTTAAGGGCTTCTCTTTTTTTCTTAATCTCCCTTTGTATCCTCTCATACTCCTTCTTGAGGTTTTTTTCTGCAGATGCGGGCCCGACAAAGAAACAGACGAGAGTGAGTATAATTGTAAGCAGATGTAATCCCTTTTTAAAGTATCTCTTCTTCATTTTAGTATTTTATTTTGCCAAGAGCGATTGTTGAGCCTACAAGACCAAGCAACAGGCCTGCCAGGGGTAGAGAAAGGATAAGCTCCTCTGGTAATATCACACCTTTCAACAAAGGCACTGAGGGATTGCTCATTCCTTTGAGAAGGTTGAATAACACAAGGTTACCAGCACTGGCAAGGATTCCTCCCAGCATTCCAACCAGAATGCCTTCGAATATAAAGGGCGAGCGGATAAAACCCTTTGTGGCTCCCAGAAGCTTATATACCTCTATCTCTTCTTTCTTTCTATAAAATAGGATTTTTACAGTACTGTAACATACAAAGGCAATTGCCGTACAGAACAGCAGTCCTACTATAATGGTGAGTATCTTTACACTCTTATATATCTCATGGATTGTTCCAAGTAGTTGTTGACCATAGATGACCTCATCTACTCTCTTGTCCTTTTTGAGAGAGGCTATAAATTTTTCAATAGTATCTTTGTCAAAGGACTTCTCCTTTAACTTAATCTCTATAGAGGGGAAAAGGGGATTCTCATCAATACCTTCCAGTATATATGCAGCATCCTTGAGAGACTGTTTCAGCTCTTCAAATGCCTCTGTCTTTGAAATGTATTTCACACTTTTCACTATCTCATTCTTTTTGATCTTTCTCAGGAGTCCTTTGGCCTTAGAATCGGTAACATCTTTTTTGAGAAAAAGGGTTACAGTGAATTTTTCAGGGGCCCCTCTGGTCAGAGTCTCTACATTGTAAAGTACAAGTATCACAAAGCCAAGAATGAACAGGCCTACAGCTATGGAAAGGATCGACAGAAGATTGATCCATCTCTCGTGCCAGAGGCTTTTGATTGCTATTTTGAAAGAATAATTCATCTTTTACCCAATCTCATCAGCAACAAGATTTCCGCTATCAAGTCTTAATACCCTCATGCCTGTGTGTCTAAAAAGGTTTCTGTTGTGGGTTGCAAACAGTACTGTTGTACCCTTTGCATGGATCTCTTTAAAAATTTTCATTATTCCTGCCGTATTGTCTGCATCGAGATTTCCTGTAGGTTCATCAGCAATCAGTATAGTGGGTTCACCCACTATGGCTCTTGCAATAGTTGCCCTCTGTTGTTCTCCCCCTGACAGAGTAGGAGGATAGTTATCTGATTTATGCCTAAGGTTAACAAGTTTCAATGCATCATAGACCCTCTCTTTGATCTCCTTATCTTTGAAGCCTCTTATTCTCAATGCTATGGCAATATTCTCATATACTGTCTTGTTGTTGAGGAGCTTGAAGTCCTGAAATACCACACCGATGTTTCTTCTTAAATAAGGAACAGCCTTCTCTTTAAGTGCATTAAAATCCCATCCTGCAATTGATATATCCCCACTGTCAGGCTTTTCTGCGAGATAAATGAGTTTCAGCAGGGTGGTTTTACCAGCACCACTGGGTCCTGTAATATATACAAACTCTCCCTTCTCAATACTGAAAGATACGTTTCTTAGTGCGGTTATATTTTCATATATTTTTGTGACATTATTAAATTTAATCATCTCATTACATTGAGGTTTAATATTTAAACTCTACTATTATACCCAATCAGTAGATATTGGAACAAACAAAATTTTGTTTTTGTTGACCTCTTTTGGTGGAGGTTTTATAATCCTTAAAGTATGAAGAAGATGAGAGTTGTTTTTCTTGTTGTGACAATTGTGGCTCTACTGTCTGGTCTTATTTTAAATCGACCAGAGAGGGTGGATGAGAAGAGGTATCTTAAGGAGATCGCTCCCGAACTGGTATTTTCAGAGAAAAAGGGTGTGCCTCCCCATTACAGGTCTGACAGAGGTATCATAGCCTTCAACTCCTATGACATAGCACCTGATATCCGTGGATATGCAGGTCCTATAAAAGTCCTTATATTGCTTACACCCGAAGGTAGAATATATAGATTAAAGATAATACACCACCAGGAGACTGAAAACTATGTACACTATATGCTTACATCTTCATATCTGAGGCAGTTTATTGGAAAACATGTAAATGAGCCTTTTGAGGTGGACAATGATATAGATGGAATAAGCCGTGCCACAGTGAGTGTAAAGGCACTTGCAGAGACGATCAGGGTATCTTCAAGAACAGTGGCATCAGAGGTTTTAGGGATAGAGGTGAAGAGAGGAGGAACTGGAAGGGTCTTTCCCTTAGACTGGCTGATCTACCTCTGCTGGTTCAGTATAACTTTCGGTTTTTATCTCCTTACAAAGAGAAATAAAAGATTTCTCAAATACAGAGACCTGTTGCTCATTGGTTCAATCCTTATTTTGGGAGTCTATCTCTCAGCCTTCTTTTCTATTATCCACCTTTACAATCTGTTACTTTTGCAGGTGTCTTCATCAGGACTATGGTTTGTTGTACTTCTTACAACAGTGGTCTCTATGCTCATCGCAGGAAGATTCTACTGTGGCTGGCTCTGTCCCTTTGGTGCAATAACAGAGTTTTTCCACAAGGTGCCTGTTAGGAAGTGGAGAATATCTTTTGAGGTTGATTACAGATACAGGTGGGTTAAGTACCTGCTGCTTCTTTTATTCACATTGTCTGTACTTATAGGTAGAAAGCCCCATTATGGTAATTACGAGGCCTACATAACTCTCTTTTCTCTTCACGGAAGTTCCCTTTCTTGGAGTGTGGTGATACTTGTATTTGTATTCTCTACAAAGGTGAAGAGGTTCTGGTGTAGGTATCTATGTCCTGTTGGGGCGATCGGCGGGATGCTGTCCTCTTCAGACAGCAGATACAAAGGTTCAAAAGACTGTCCCATGGAGAATAAACCTTCTCCACCTACACATGAATGTATCAGATGTAATAGATGCTATGAGCATCTGATTTAAATTCAAAGTTTGCAATATTATTCTCTTGAAGCTTGCTCTAAAATGTGATATAATATTTATACAATTCAACAGAGTGCTTTCCTCTCTTTTCAATCCTTAAATTTTCCATTGTTCATTTAGATATTAATAAGGAGGTGAGGGAGTTATGAGGATAGCTCAAGTGTCTCCTTTATATGAGAGCGTGCCTCCGAAACTCTATGGAGGCACTGAGAGGGTTGTCTATTATTTAACAGAGGAACTTGTAAAGATGGGGCATGATGTGACACTTTTTGCAACAAAGGATTCAGATACAAATGCCCGTCTTGTGAATATCTGTCCTACTGGTCTCAGGCTTTCGAAGAATGTGATTGATCCTTTTGTACATCATATATTGATGCTTGAGAAGGTTTTTAAAGAGGCGGATAGATTTGATATAATTCATTTCCATATTGACTATATCCACTTTCCTCTGGTCAGAAGGATGAAGACTCCTACAATCACAACACTACACGGGAGGCTTGATATCCCAGATATCTATCCCCTGTATAGAGAGTTTTCTGATATTCCTCTGGTCTCTATATCAAATGATCAGAGAAGGCCACTGCCTTTTGCGAACTGGCAAGGCACTGTGTATCATGGGCTACCGAGAGAGCTTTTTACGCCTGTATACAGAAAAGGAGAGTATCTTGCCTTTCTTGGCAGGATATCTCCAGAGAAGAGACCAGACTTGGCAATAGAGATAGCCATCAAGACAGGTATGCCATTGAAGATTGCTGCAAAAGTTGACAAAAAGGACAAGGAGTACTATGAGCAGAGGGTAAAACCTCTTTTGAGGCATCCTCTTGTGGAGTTCATAGGAGAGATTGGAGAGGCAGAGAAGAATAAGTTTCTCGGAGAAGCATATGCACTACTGTTTCCCATTGATTGGCCAGAGCCCTTCGGTCTTGTAATGATAGAGGCTATGGCCTGTGGTACACCTGTGATTGCAAGAAGGTGTGGTTCTGTTCCTGAGGTTATGGTGGATGGTGTTACAGGTTTTGTGGTGGATACAGTGGATGAGGCTGTAGAGGCACTGAAGAGAATTGAATCCCTTGACAGGAGAGGAGTGAGAAGGGTCTTTGAGGAGAAGTTTACCTCAGAAAGAATGGCACAGGAGTACGTGAGAATCTACTACAAACAACTGAAGAGGGTAAAACTGGCAGCATAGTTTATGTCCACTGTTGGCAGAATAGGCATAAAGGAAGGGGAACTCTTTGTGATAATGGACCCTGTGGGGGATATATCTCCCACAGAGGTCTCACCAGAGCAGGGTGTTTACAAGGATGACACCAGATTCCTTAGCCGACTGGAACTCAGGATTGAAGGGATGCTGCCGAGGCTGCTCAGTTCCACTGTAAAAAAGGACAATGTGATATTCAGTGCAGACCTTACAAACCCTCCTATTTACAGGCCTGAGGGAAAGATTCCGAGAGATACGGTGCATATACTGAGGGAACGGTTCATATGGCATGATACCTGTTATGAAAGGTTGAGCATAAAAAACTACAATCAGAGTGATATAAGACTCTGTCTCAGTCTACATTTTGGAGCAGACTTTAAGGATATATTTGAGATGCGAGGGGTCAGCAGGCTTCAGAGGGGAAAGATGCTTCCTGCTGAGGTGACAGATGATACAGTGGTGTTTGGGTATCTTGGTAGAGACGGAGTAAAGAGATACACAGATCTGAGATTCAACCCCAGACCTCAAAGGATAACCCCTGAATCTGTAGAGTATGAACTGGAGCTTCATCCCAATCTGAATGTTGAGGTGATTCTCTCCATAACAGCAGGTTATGAGAGACAGGCGGAAGTGCCCGATTTTCAGAACGCCCTTCATTTAGCAACCACCAAGGCAGAATCCCTTAGGGCTACAACTGTTGATATATTCACCTCTAATGAGCATTTTAATGAGTTTGTTGAGAGGTCCAAGGCAGACATATGTACCCTAGTAACAGAGACTCCCTATGGACTCTATCCCTTTGCAGGTATCCCATGGTATTGTACTGCCTTTGGCAGAGACGGAATAATAACAGCCCTTCAGTGTCTATGGATAGCTCCAGAGATTGCTAAAGGGGTTTTGAGGTTTCTCTCAGTCCATCAGGCAGAAGACTTTGATGATGAGAATGATGCAGAACCTGGTAAGATCCCCCATGAGATCAGAAAGGGGGAGATGGCAAACACCAGAGAGATACCCTTTGCGAGATATTACGGTTCTGTGGATGCCACTCCTCTTTATATTGTCCTTGCAGGGGAGTATCTGAAAAGGACGGGAGATTTAGAGACAATAAGGGAGATATGGCCAAACATTAAGGCCGCACTCAGATGGATAACAGAGTATGGGGACATTGATGGTGATGGTTTTATAGAGTATCATAGACGTTCCTCGAAGGGTCTTATAAACCAGAGCTGGAAGGACTCCTCAGATTCGGTGTTTTATGCTGATGGCTCTCTGGTTAAAGGGCCTGTAGCGGCTGTGGAGGTCCAGGGATATGTCTATCTCGCCTACGCACATGCACAGAAACTCTCAAGAGTCTTGGGTGAGAATACCCTTGTCCTGGATATCCAGAAGAGGATGAAGACACTGAAGGCAGAGTTTCAGAAGGCCTTCTGGTCAAGGTCATTGGGTATGTATATACTTGCCCTTGATGGTGAAAAGAGACCCTGTGAGGTAAGGGCATCTAATGCAGCCCATACCCTCTTTACAGGTATAGCCAATAAACCATATGCACGGAAAATGGCACGAGTGCTTCTGTCTGAAGAGTTTTTCTCTGGATGGGGGATAAGAACCCTTGCCAAGGGAGAGAGCAAATACAATCCTATGAGTTATCACAATGGCTCGGTATGGCCTCATGACAATGCTCTTATAGCATGGGGACTCTCAAAGTATGGATTCAGAAGAGAGGTTCTGAGGATACTCACAGGGATGTTTGATGTTAGTCAGTTTGTTGAGTTGAGAAGACTACCAGAGCTGTTCTGCGGGTTTGACCGGAGAGCAGGTGAAGGACCTACACTCTATCCTGTTGCTTGTCAACCTCAGGCATGGGCATCTGGAGCAGTGTTTATGCTTCTTCAGTCTGCTTTAGGACTCGGCTTTGAGAGTGAGACCAATTCCATTATATTCAAAAACCCTATGCTCCCAGAGTATCTTGAGGTGGTTGTGATAAACAATCTTACACTTATGCACTCAAGGGTGAATTTATATCTTGAAAGATATAAGGACGATGTAGTGGTGAAGGTCATTGACAAGGAAGGGGATGTGAATATTGTGATATATAAATAATTCAGACAGAAAGCCTCTTGCCAGTGTCTGGGTCAAAGAGATGGACCCTCTGCTGGTTGAATCGGATGTATACTTTCTCGCCAGGTTTTACATGTTCGTTAGAGAAGGTCCTCAGCTTTATCTCATTCAGGATTATATCCAGAGAGAATCTCGAGCCTTCTGGTTCTACTATATCAACCTCTGCAGTCATAAGACCTTGCTCTTTTGTTACAAATATATCCTCTGGTCTGATTCCAACTAAGACCTTATCTTTTTTATAATCCCTGATGGCAGGATATTCAAGTACTGCGTCGCCGAATTTGACTTTCAAAGGCTCCTTTGATAGCACCTCTGTCTCAAATATATTCATGGCAGGAGAGCCAATAAATTCTGCTACAAAGGTGTTCTGGGGCCTGAGGTAGACCTCCTCAGGGGTGCCACACTGCTGTATCACTCCTCCTTCAAGAATAGCTATCCTGTCTGAAAGCCCCATTGCCTCGGACTGATCATGGGTGACATAGACCACTGTGGTACCAAGCTGTCTATGAAGCCTCTTCAATTCTGTCCTCATCTGCACCCTTAGTCTTGCATCGAGGTTTGACAGAGGCTCATCCATGAGAAAGACCTTCGGCCTTCTCACAATAGCCCTTCCAAGGGCTACCCTCTGACGCTGGCCACCTGAGAGTTCCTTCGGCTTTCTATGAAGCAATCCCTGAAGTCCCAATATCTCTGCTACCTTTTCCACCTCTTCGTTGATCTTCTTTTTATCGAACTTTCTCATCTTCAGGGGGAAGGCGATGTTTTCGTAGACTGTCATATGGGGATAAAGGGCATAACTCTGAAATACCATTGCCACATCCCTGTCCTTGGGGCTAAGATCATTAACAACCCTGTCATCAAAGTAGACTTTTCCCTCTGTTGGCGTCTCAAGCCCTGCAATTATGTTCAGTAGGGTGGACTTTCCACACCCACTCGGCCCCAGTATTGTAAAAAACTCACCATCCTGGATTGTAAGGTCCAGATTGCTGAAGACCTCAATTTTTCCAAACCTCTTTGTTATGCCCTCAAGCCTGATCGAAGCCAGATGCTTACCTTTCTTATTTTGTCAATTCTTTCAGGAGATTCAGTATTGCCTTCCTGAGTCTTTGATTTTTAATTTTTCTGAACAATTTTACAATCTTCTCTTCTGCTTTTTCCACTTCGTAGTTGTGCTTCTCCTCTTCTAAGCTAAAAAGCCTTTCTCTGTCAGGCAACAGAGCAGCAGGTGATACCCTGAGGGCTTCAGCAATCTGATAAAGCCTCTCTATGGTAATATTGCTTTTGCCTTTTTCGTATTTCTGGACCTGTTGATAGGTGATACCCAGTTTCTCTGCAAGTTGCATCTGTGTAAGTCCCGCCCTCTGTCTATATTTTCTTATAGTCTTCCCTATTGTCTTTTTAATAGCTATCATTGGTATAATAGTTTCCTCAAAAGTAATAGCAACTGTCTACCAACCCAGAGTTTATGTGTTTGAAAAATGCAACTGATATGATATATACTCTATTAACCTACAATTGGGAAAAGAGGCTCTAAGGGGGCGACGATATAAAATTTTTATAGATTTTACAAGAGGTTATAATTCTCAAGATATCTACTTTAATCATATTTGTAGGATGGGAGGGATAGATGAAAGAGGAAACAGTGGGTATAAATGTACTTATTGTAGAAGACGAGATAGTGATGCAGGAATTTTTAAAAGCCCTTCTCGCCCCTAAGGGATTTAATTTATATACAGCCTTTACAGTATCTGAGGCCCAGGTTCTCATTAATTCCTTAGCCTTTGCTCTTGCCATTGTGGACTACAACATTGGTGATGGTTTTGGAACAGAAATTGTCTCTCTCATAAAAAGTAAAACCCCTTCCACTAAAGTCCTTGGCATAAGTGCCAAAGATTCTGCTGAAAAGTTTTATTCAGCAGGTGCAGACTATTTTCTACAAAAACCCTTTAATGTTTCAACCTTTCTCCAGACTTTGGATGATATTCTAAAGTAAGTTATTTGCAGGAGGTCTTCACCAGGCTGCTAAGCCAGTTATACAGCTGATGCTCACCTTTCTTGGAGTCCTGAATTGGAGAAAGTTCCTGTAAAGTAGTGATATTTCCATCCCTATAGAGTCCAATATATCCTTTGAGTTTCTGTTCTCTAAGCACTGCATACAGACAATATATTCTTTCTGGAAAGAGTCTGTTTCTTCTCAGAACAACGAAGGCTACTGTCTCGGAAAGGTTGCTGTCACCATCTATCTCTTCTGGAGGGGTATTGAGATATCTAAGGCCAAAACCGAATCTCCTCTCAAACCTTTCAACTTCAGGCCCTATCCTGCTCAGAAATTCAATAAAGCCAGAGTTTTCTAACCATCGCTGTTTTTCAGTATCTTGGCTTTTTAGAAAGTACGATGCAGTTTTCATTAAGGCCTCCTTTACTTTATCTGATGGCTAAACTGTTTGTCATAGAGTTGTTTGTAAAGTCCTTCGGTATTATAGAGTTCTTGATGTCTTCCACTTTCTATTATCCTTCCCCTGTCCATAACTATTATACGGTCTGCATTCATGATTGTTGAGAGTCTATGGGCAATAATTATTGTGGTTCTCCCTGGCATTATCCTTTCCAGTGCCATCTGGACCTTTGCCTCAGACTCTGCATCAAGAGAGGAGGTGGCCTCATCCAGAATTAGTACCTTGGGGTCTCTCAAGACTGCCCTTGCAATAGCAATCCTCTGCTTCTGCCCTCCAGACAGTTTAAGTCCTCTCTCTCCAATAAAGGTATCATATCCCCTTGGCATCTTTATAATAAACTCATGAGCATAGGCTGTTTCTGCTGCCTTGATAATCTCATCCTCTGTGGCATCTATTCTCCCAAAGAGTATGTTATTTCTCACAGTATCATCGAAGAGGATTATATCCTGGGATACTATAGCCATATTGGCTCTAAGGGAGCGTATATCGTAATCCCTCAGTTCTGTTCCGTCAATCTCTATTGAGCCTTCGTAGTTATGCCAAAAGCCAAGTATGAGGTCAGCGAGAGTGCTTTTGCCAGCTCCACTGTAGCCTACAATCGCCACCTTTTCTCCTGGCATTATCTCCAGATTTATATCCTGAAGCACTGGATAGGATATGCCAGGATATCTGAATGTTAGTCCTCTTATAACTATATGTCCTCTTATCTTATCCTTAACCACATTTCCACTCTTTTCATCCTCTATCTTGTAAACTTCTCTGATCCTCTGAAGGGCGGTCCTTACTGTTTGAAAGTGGTTATTCACTCTACTCAGCCTCTTAAGGGGTGTATAGATCATGAGGATGGCTGTAACAAAGGAGAAAAAGGAACCGATGGTGAGTTCTCCCTTGAGTATAAGGAAACTGCCATAATAGAGAATGATGGCTATTCCTGCTCCACCGATTATCTCCATAAATACAGTGGTAAACTCGTTGATCCGTACCTCCCTCATAACATTCCTGTAGTGTTCTGTCACGGCTTTCAGATTTCTCCTCTGCATCTCTTTCTCCATCAGAAAGGCCTTTATCACCTTTATGCCTGTTAGTGTCTCATGGATAACCTTGGTAACATCAGAGATGAGTTTTCTTGTTCTGAGACTCGTCTTCTTCATCCTTCTTCCGAACCTATCTGAAACCACCACAACAAGGGGTATAACAATAAAGGACAACAGAGCGAGGTCCCATCTTCTATAAAGGGCAACACCTGCCAAAAATACCACTGTCAGTAGCTGCACAAAGAAGTTTTTAGCGGTGTAGGCTATGGAGTTCTCAAGGCTTCCTATATCATTCAGGAGTCTTGAGATTATAGAGCCAGAAGACCTGTCCTGATAAAAGGATACTGGCAGCCTCAGGAGTTTCTCATAGAGCCCCTGCCGAAGGGTTTTGACTATCTTGGCCCCTACTGAATTCATCAAAAAGTTATTACAGAAGGTGAAGAGTCCCCTGAATACAAAAAGAATAAACACTCCTATGGGGAGCAGATAAAGGGCAGTTCTATTTTTCTCTACAAAGAGGCTATCAAGGGAAGGTTTTACAAGGTATGCTATAGCTCCATTTATGGCAGAAAGGACAATGCCAGATAATATAGCAAGAAGGAGTCTCAGTAGATGTGGTCTTGTTAATGACCATACAGTATAGAGGTCATTCTTCCACTCCTTATCAGAGACCTCTCTAAAGTACTCATCCATTCTGTTTTTATATTACCAAATTGTTCTGTTGTTAGTATACTATTAGTATGTTTTCTTTGTTGAAGAAGTATTCTGAGAAGCTCTACAGTCAGGGACTCGCCCATCCTGAAAAGACAGCATTTCTGGCACTTGATGATAGAGTTTATAGTCTTACAGGTGTAGTTCCTTCAGGCACTGTTAAAGAGCTTACAAAGGTGTTTGACAGAATGGATATTAATTCTCTACTGTATGCCACCCCTGAAGAGCCTTACAGGCGTATTCTTAAAGAGGTGATTAAAGAGTTAGTCTATCTGAAGGACAGACCAGTAATTGTGCCTGAGGACTGTGAGACCAGGACATTTTTCCATGATATTCCTGTGATTGAGAGATTATCTGCTGATGCCGTGGTCTCAGCACTGTCAGAAAGAAAGGCTGCCATAGTAGTGGAGCCCATCAGTATTGTCTCCCGCGGTAGTGTATCACCTGAGGAGACCTTTGTCTCTTTCAGTTCAACCTGTTTTTCCACTTTTGTTAAATATTTCTATGATCATTTATGTTATGTCTCAGAATGTAAAAATAAGGGGTTCAGACCCTCAGGGCAGAGATTAAAGGCATTCAGAGAGATATCGGCATTTGTAGATTTGACAATACCTAAGGCCAGAGATATGAGGCTCCTTAAGGGCCCGCCTCGTGATGAGACCACAGCAATTGATATGATAAAGGAGGCAGGTAGCAAAGTAGTCTCTTGTAGACTTGTTGACTCCTTCTTTGGAAATATATCCCTGTTGTTTGACAACAGAATATACATAAGCCAGACTGCTGCATCACTTGATGAACTGTCAGAGGCGATAGATATTATCCCCCTGGATTGTTCATCTACTGCAGGTATAACCTCCTCTTCTGAGCTTCCCACCCATGTGGCTGTTTACAGAAGCTCAGATGTGAGGTTCATTCTCCATGGACATCCAAGGTTTGCAGTGATTATGTCAATGTACTGTGATAGAGAGTGTGAATTCAAAGGTGACTGTTATGCTCGATGTCCTGAGCAGAGAAGCATCTGTGCAGTACCTGTGGTACCAGGAGAGATAGGAGCAGGACCTACAGGTATAGTAAAGACTGTACCAAAACTACTAAAAGAGTCTGATGCTGTGGTAGTGATTGGGCATGGTGTATTCACAACAGGCAGAAAGGATTTTAATCATCCCTTCATGAGAATGGTTGAGATTGAGGAGTGTTGTAGGTTAAGATATTACAAACTTGTGGATATTTAATAAATTTTTGAGGTTTTTTGATGAAGACCCTGAGAATAGCTCTTGCCCAGATCAACACCACAGTGGGGGATATTGGAGGTAATGCCAGGAAGATCATCTCTTATATCAAAGAGGCTGAGGCCCATAATGTGGATGTGGTGGTATTCCCTGAACTCTCAGTAACAGGCTATCCACCTGAGGATCTACTCCTTAAACCACAGTTTATAGAGGACAATCTAAGTGCACTTAAAGAGATAATGGAAGAGGTGGGTGATCTGGTTGCAATAGTGGGGTTTGTGGACAGGGATGCAGATATATACAATGCTGCTGCAGTTATCCATAATAGAACTCTCGTGGATGTCTATCATAAGGTGTTTCTGCCCAACTACGGGGTTTTTGATGAGGTGAGATACTTTCAGGCAGGCAGAAGGGCTCCTGTTTATAGAATACCTGTGTCAAAGGATAAAGAGGCGGTGATTGGTGTAAATATCTGCGAGGATATATGGTTTCCTGATGGCCCTCATAGACAGCAGGCCCTCTCAGGTGCAGAGGTGGTGATTAATATAAATGCCTCTCCCTATCATATTGGTAAACCTCTGTTCAGGGAGAGGATGCTCTCCACAAGGGCGTCAGATTCTTCTGTAATAGTAGTCTATCTAAACATGGTGGGAGGACAGGATGAACTCGTATTTGACGGATGTAGTCTCATATTCGATGAAAAAGGAGAGCTTCTTTACAGAGGCAAACAGTTTGAGGAGGAATTCATCATAGCAGACTTGAATCTTGATGCTGTATTTATGAGAAGACTACATGATCCGAGAAGAAGACAGGAGGCACTGAGAGGAGAGACCGCTTCAGAGGAGGTGGTTATACAGGAGAGAAAGACACAGAAGAAGGATATTAAGCCTCTGAGTTCCGACAGGGCCAAGATCCGTGAACTTATGGGGCAAGAAGAAGAGGTCTACTCTGCACTGGTTCTCGGCACAAGGGATTATGTAAAAAAGAATGGTTTTGACTCTGTGGTTATAGGACTGAGTGGAGGGATAGACTCCTCGCTTGTAGCAACAGTGGCTGTTGATGCCCTTGGAAAGGAAAAAGTGAAGGGGGTCTTTATGCCTTCTCCTTACACTTCTGTTGAGAGCAGAGAGGATGTAGAGGCCCTTGTATCTAATCTGGGGATCAGGTCTTTTACTATCCCGATTAATGGTATATTTGAGAGCTATCTCCAGTCTCTCAGAGATGTTTTTAGAGACAGAGAGGCTGATGTAACAGAGGAGAATATCCAGGCAAGGATAAGGGGTAATCTGCTGATGGCACTATCAAATAAGTTTGGCTGGCTTGTTCTCACTACAGGCAATAAATCAGAGATGTCTGTTGGTTATGCAACCCTTTATGGAGATATGGCAGGCGGATTTGCTGTCATCAAGGATGTACCAAAGACAATGGTTTACAGGCTTGCAAAGTGGAGAAATGGGGTGGCCAAGAGACCGATTATTCCAGAGAGGGTTATCTGGAAAGAGCCCTCTGCAGAACTTAAACCTGACCAGAAAGACACAGATACTCTACCTCCCTACGAGATCCTTGATCCGATTCTTAAGGCATATATTGAAGAGGACAGGAGTTTTCACGAGATACTGGGGCTTGGATGTGAGCTGGAATGTACTCAGAAGGTTATCAGAATGATTGACAGGAGTGAATACAAGAGACGACAGGCTCCACCTGGAATCAAGATTACAGAAAGGGCCTTTGGTAGAGACCGCAGATTCCCCATCACAAACAGATACCAGAGCTTTTAAATATGGACCCTATCACCCATGGATTTACGGGTGCTCTGCTGTCAAGGGCATTCAGTCCAAGGCATAAGAATATACTCCTGATTCTGATAATAGCCTCTCTGCTGCCTGACATCGATTATATAACACGTTTTTTAGGAGCTGATATATTCCTCCGTTATCATAGAGGGATTACCCATGGCATAGGTGCAATGGTCCTTACACCTTTGGTTATAGGTACAGTTGCTCGTAGCCTTACAGGAGAAGGATTCCTCTACTATACTGGGGCAGGCTTTCTGGGATACTCTCTACACCTTCTCATGGACCTTACGACCCAGTATCCTATCAGGATCCTCTCTCCCCTTGATTGGTATGGTTATTCTCTCGATCTTGCATTTATTGTTGATCCCTATGTGAGCGGGGCTGTGTTGCTCGGGCTTTTATTGAGTATGAGAAAGAAGGCAAAAAGGAGGCTTATTGTAGCAGTAGTGCTTCTGTTTCTTATAGTATACATGGGGGTAAGGTTTTATCTGAAGAATCAGGCAGAGGCATATCTCAGGACCCAGCTTGATGAGTATCACTACAGACTCTGCCCCCTGCCGAATGACTTTCTGAGGTGGTGGTTCGTTGTAAAATCTGGTAATACCTATAAGGTGGGGTTTGTGGACCTCTTTACAAGGTCAGTATGCATTAAAAAGGAGTTCACTTACTCTGAAGCACGGCCTGAGATCAAGGAGACAAAGACATTAAGGACAGTGAGAAACTTTCTATACTTTGCAAAGGCACCCTATGCAGAGTTTGTAAAAAAAGGTGGAGGCGCTCTGGTTAAGTGGTATGAACTCTCTTATTACTTTCTTCCTGGAGAGCACTTTGTGGCTATAATAGAGTTTGACAGACTCGGTAGAGTTACACGGGAGGAGTTCAGATTCTGATGGATATACTGGAGAAGGTAAAGAGGACGATTGATAGATACGGGATGCTTTTTGGCGGAGAGAGGATTATGGTGGGTCTGTCAGGTGGACCAGACTCGGTGTGTCTGCTGCATATTCTTAAGGAACTGAGTCCTTCTTTCAGACTTGGCCTTATGGCCCTTTATGTGGATCATGGATTGAGACCAGAAGAGACAGCCAAGGAGATAGAATTCTGCAAAGAGGTATGCAAGGGGTTAGGAGTAGAGTTTTTTATAAAATCTGTGGATACCAGAGGGTATGCAGAGGAACATTCTCTGAGCATACAGGAGGCAGCAAGAAGGCTCAGGTACTGGATGTTTGAACAGACCGCCCTTGAAGCAGAGGCAGACAGGATTGCCACAGGCCATAATGCGGATGATCAGGCCGAGACAGTGGTAATGAGACTCCTAAGAGGCTCTGGTATGAAGGGTCTTGGAGCAATACCACCTGTAAGGGGTAAGGTGATACGTCCTCTATTAGAAGTGCAGAGACAGGAGATAGAACAGTACCTAACAGCCAGGGGGATTCAATGGTTGACCGATTCCTCTAACCTGAGTGACAAATATCTCAGGAACAGGATAAGAAAGGAATTGATGCCTGTACTTAAGAGGTTTAACCCCAAGATAGTTGAGACCCTATGCAGAACAGCAGCCCTCCTTCGCGAAGAGAATGAGTATATCGAGGCAAGAGTTAATAGCGCCCTTATGAAGCTTATCAGCAGAAGAACTGATAAAAAAGTGGAACTCTTTCTTGCCCCACTGGAGAACATGGAAAGGGTGATATTGAGGAGGGCCCTAAGAAGGGCGATTGATGAGACAAAGGGGCTCAGAGGCATCGGATTTGAGCATATTGAGGAGATTATAGACATGATACAGAGTGCACCTACAGGGGCGAGGCTGTACCTCCCCAGAGGTATAAGGGTGATTAAAGGATACTCAACCCTCATTATAACTGCAGAGAGGCCACAAAAGCTGAGCGAGTATGTGCTTCAGGTGCCTGGTGAGACGGTTCTGAAAGAGGCTGGCCTTGTGTTAATTAGCAGCATATCAGAGAAGGTAGAAGGATATGGTGATGGAAAGACAGAGGCGGTGTTTGATTTAGATACACTCAGCTTTCCACTGAAGATAAGACCCCGCAAGGAGGGAGACTTTTTCTATCCTTTTGGTTTTGGGAAGAGAAAGAAACTTCAGGACTTCTTTGTGGACGAGAAGGTACCGAAAGAGGAGCGTGATACAGTGCCTATACTCACCTCTGAGGACAAGATTGTATGGGTTGTTGGATACAGGACAGATGAGAGATTTAAGGTTACATCCTCAACGAGGAGAGTGCTACGCATAGTGGTGAGGCTGTCAAGATTTGAGACTGCTTAGGATTGATAGGAATATTTGAACATCTTTTTGTTAAAATCTAATACCATGAATCCCTTAGAAAAGCTCGGTGCCAAGGCGGTTGGTCTTCTCAGGTCTATGGGAGATATGTTCATTTTTCTTATAACAGCCCTCTTTTATATTTTTGTACCTCCTTTTAAATTCAGAGTTCTGTTAAAACAGATCAGATTTTTTGGGAATAAATCTCTTGTGGTGATTGTACTTACAGGAGCATTTACAGGTATGGTGCTGGGGTTACAGGTCTTTTATACATTAAGGAAGTTTGGCTCAGAGGCATTACTGGGGCCTGCAGTGGCACTCAGTCTTGTAAGAGAACTGGGACCGGTGCTGTCAGCCCTTATGGTTACTGGAAGGGCTGGTTCTGCTCTTACAGCAGAGATCGGTATAATGAAAATAACGGAACAGATTGACGCAATCCTTGCCATGGCACTAAATCCGATACGTTATCTGATTGTGCCGAATATTGTGGCAGCCATTGTTGTGTTTCCTCTGCTGGGTGCGGTTTTTAATCTTGTAGGCATCTACAGTGGCTATATAGTGGGTGTGAAGATTTTGGGTCTGAGTAAAGGGACATATTTTTCTCAGATAGAAAACTTCCTTGGTATGGAGGATATAAAAATAGGATTTATAAAGTCAGTATTCTTTGGTCTGATTGTGTCCTGGGTATGTTGTTGGAAGGGATACACTGCCGAGTATGGAGCAGAAGGTGTGAGTAAGGCTACAACTCAGGCCGTTGTCCTGTCCTCAGTACTCATACTGGTATCGGATTATATAATCGGAACCTTCTATCTATAAAAAGATGATCGAGATTATAGAATTAAAGAAGAGACTGAATGGGCAGCTGGTCCTTAAAGGTGTAAACCTAAGGATCGAGGATAGAGAGCTTGTTGCAATAATTGGCAGAAGCGGCACTGGTAAGAGTGTGCTCATAAAACACCTGATAGGGCTTTTTAAACCGGACAGTGGAAGTATAATAATTGATGGGATGGATATAGTGAGATTTTCTACAAGACAGCTCTGCAAGATAAGAGAGAGGTTTGGAGTGGTCTTTCAGGGTGGAGCTCTCTTTGACTCAATGAGTATTTATGACAATATTGCCTTTCCCCTGAGGGAGAGACTAAGGCTGTCTGAGAAGGAGATAGAGGATAGGGTTAGCAGGGCACTGGATGATGTAGGCCTTCTGGGGCATGAACATAAATTTCCTGCAGAACTGAGCGGTGGTATGAAGAAGAGGGCTGCGCTGGCGAGGGCACTTGTAACAGAGCCCTCCATAGTGCTTTTTGATGAGCCCACCACAGGGCTTGACCCAATTACTCTTAATGCAATATTCAGGCTGATAAAGAAGACCCATAGGAAATATAATTTTACAGGAATCATTGTAAGTCATGATATTCCGGAGATCTTCTATATTGTGGATAAAGTGGCTATGCTTGAAGATGGTAAAATAGTAGAATATGGAACTGCAGAACAGATACAGCACTCGTCCCATCCAGTGGTTAGGCAGTTTATAACAGGAGCAACAGAAGGCCCTATAGAGGCAACAGCATTATAGAGGGAGGAGCAATGAAAAGATTAAATCTTGAGCTGGTCGTAGGAGTCTTTGTTCTGATTGGCCTTGTATCTCTTGGATACCTCTCTGTGAGGTTTGCAAAGATGGAGATGTTTGGCAGAGGAGGATATACAGTTTATGCCGAATTTGATAATATAGGTGGACTTAAGCCAGGTGCATCAGTGGAGATTGCGGGTGTGCAGGTCGGAAGAGTCAAAAGCATAACCCTGACAGAGGATTATCTCGCCAGGGTGGAGATGGTAATAGACAGAAATGTAAAGCTCCAGGAGGATGCAATAGTCTCTATAAAGACAAAGGGACTTATAGGTGAAAAATATGTAGAGATAACTCCTGGAGGCTCAGAAGAGATCGTGGCAGAGGGAGAAAAACTCTCAGAGACAGAATCTGCCATAGATATTGAAGATATAATCTCCAGATTTGTCTTTGGAAAGCTTGAATAGGAGGGAGTGTAATGAAAAAAAGGATTAAAAAAATATGTCTGTTCTTGGTGCCCTTATCCCTTGGTATATATGTCTTTGTTTCCTCATCAGACTCAAAGAGCATCACCCCTTATGAAGTGGAAAGAGACTTAACAGAAGAACAGGTGCTGCAGGAGGAGATATTCCAAGATAAGGCTATACCAGATGTGATAAAACAACTGGATGATGTCCCTGTGCATGAGGGTGTTGAGAAGGGCTCTTCTGTGGATCCCAGAGTGCTCTATCTGGTAAAGAGGGTGGTTTATATAGAGGAGACAAAGAACCTCTTCTATAAATGGACAGATGCTGAAGGACAGGTTCATATAACTGACTATCCCCCTTCAGAAGAGAATGGGATAATACCCCAATATGTGAAGAAGGACAGAATTGGTAGTGTTACAGTATATGTGATAAGAGATGCCACTGCAAAGAAGAGAAAAGATTCTGTACAAAGGAGTTCAGATATATTATCTTCACAGAAGATTATAAAAATAGCACGTACTGAACCCTTAGAAGAGGAGGACATTATTGAGGATGAAGAATTTGAAGACTATGAAGAAGGAGAGGTTATCTCAGATCCTCTTGAACCTTTCAACAGAGCGGTGTTTGTATTTAACGATAGGTTATATTTCCTGGTGATCAAACCCCTTGCTCAGGGATATGCCAACTTAGTGCCCGAGGATTTCAGAGTGGTAATAAAGAACTTCTTTCACAATATTACAGCGCCTGTGAGGGTGATTAATTGTCTGCTTCAGGGTAAGGTAAAGGATGCTGCCAATGAGGTGCTAAGATTTAGTATAAACACCACTGTGGGAGTTTTTGGCCTTGCTCCTGTGGCAGAGAGCTTTGGGATCAAGGGCAAAGAGGAGGATTTTGGTCAGACCTTGGCAGTATATGGAGTGGGCCAGGGCCCCTATCTGGTACTTCCTATTATTGGCCCTTCCAGTCTGAGAGATTTGGTAGGAACAGCTACTGATGCATTCCTTGATCCCTTGAATCATATCTCCAGATTGGAGACAGTGGCTGCCATCCAGTCATACAAGTATATTAACAAGACCTCACTGCATCTGGGAGAGTATGAAGAGTTGAAGGCGTCTGCCCTTGACCCTTATACTGCCCTTAAGGATGCATATGTGCAGTACAGAGATGAGGAGGTCAAAAAGTGAGTATGAGCAGAGTGTTTGTGGCAATTCTGGTTTTCCTGTGCTTTGGGGTCTCTACAGTTCTCTCATCTGAGCCACCCACAGAGACCTTGAAGACAACTGTAGATAAGATAATAGAGATCTTAAAGGACCAGAAGCTGAAAAGACCCGAGATGAGAGACACCCGAAGAAGGCTTTTAAGGAGTACCATTGAGGAGGTATTTGATTTTGAGGAGATGTCAAAAAGGACCCTCGGTGTGTACTGGAGAAAGAGGACCGAGGAAGAAAAGAGAGAGTTTGTGGAGCTCTTTTCCAAACTCCTTGAAAGGACATATATAAACAAGATCGAATCTTATACAGACGAGGAAGTGGTCTTTACAGAGGAGAGGGTAAAAGGGAAGTATGCAATAGTGAAGAGTGTTGTTAAGGCTCCTCAGTCCAATGAGATCTCTATAGACTACAGGATGTTGAGAAAGGATGGCAGATGGATGGTATATGATGTGATTATTGAAGGGGTAAGCCTTGTCAAAAACTACAGGACACAGTTCAGGGAGATCATAAGAAAGGATTCCTATCAGACCCTTGTCCAGAAGATAAAAGAGAAGCTTGAGAAGAAAGATGGGTGAACCAAAGAGACGGTATATTCTGGCTATTACTGGAGCTACAGGAGTACAGATAGGTCTCAGGGTCTTTGAGGTGCTGTTGCAGGAGGCAGAGGTGCATCTCATCGTCTCACGGAATGCTATCCCTATAATACGCCAAGAGGTAGGGCTTGACCTGGGTAAAGAGCCAGAGGAGAATCTACGAAAGAGGTTTGGTAAAGAAGTGTATTTCTATATGGAAGACAATCTATGGGCTCCTATGGCCAGTGGTTCTTTCAAGACAGAGGGGATGTTGATTGTCCCCTGCAGTATGAAGACACTATCTGCTGTGGCCAATGGTTATGCCAATGGTTTGATAGAAAGGGCTGCTGATGTTACTATTAAAGAGAAGAGGCTTCTTCTTCTTTCTCCAAGAGAGACCCCTCTGAGTGTGATACATCTGGAGAATATGTTGAAGCTTGCAAGAATAGGTGTGAGGATTGTTCCACCTGTGGTAGGGTTTTATCATAGGCCCTCTACTGTGGATGATATGATAGATTTTATTGCTGGAAAGATTCTTGATCAGATAGGGATAAATCATGATCTCTATAGGAGATGGAGTTGACTTATTTTTCCTTTTTGTGTATATTTAGTCAGTTTCTGTTTTGGGAAGAGGGGTTCTCAATTGGGAAAAAGGAGACCAAAGAAAGCTGGATTTTCCTCTCCAGAAAGGAGAGTTTTTGATAATTTCTATCTGGCACACTTTTTGTTAGGATAATCTATGTATTAGTGGGACAGGCTGCCGGGCAGCCTTATAGAATTATCTAATGAAAGGAGGTGAACAGAGGTGAGGAAAGGACTTATTCTGGTGATTGTTCTTGCTGTGGCACTTGTTTTCATGGGTGTTGCAATGGCTGTGCCTCCGGGCAAGACCGTGGAGTACAAAGATGGTGCAATAGGTAAGGTGATATTTGATGGTAAGACACACTCTGCTGCTGGTAACAAGTGTAGTGACTGTCATCCAAAGCTCTTCCAGATGAAAAAGGGCGCTGCAAAGATAACCATGAAGGATATCAATGCCGGCAAATCCTGTGGAGCCTGTCACAATGGTGAGAAGGCATTTGCAGCAAAAGAATGCATGAAGTGCCACAAAAAGTAAAAGATTTTGGACTTATTAAAAAACTGAAGGGGATGCTTTAAGCATCCCCTTATTATTTCTATGTTCTATATTCCAAAGGGGATTAGATATAAGTAAGCCAATTTTCGTAACGGGCCTCTTCTCCTTTGACAATATTGAAGAATATCTCTTGAAGTTTTCTTGTTATTGGGCCAGGACGACCTTCACCAATTTTTCTTCCATCGAGTTCTCTAATGGGTGTTATCTCTGCTGCTGTACCTGTAAGAAAGGCCTCATCTGAGATATACACCTCATCCCTGGTGAATCGTTCTTCCAGCACAGGGATACCATTGTCTTTTGCTATGGTGATTATACTGTTTCTTGTTATCCCCTCCAAGATCGAGGTCAAGGGAGTGGTCTTAATAGAGTTGTTTCTTACAATGAATATATTCTCTCCACTACACTCAGAAACATACCCCTCTGTATCAAGCAGAAGTGCCTCATCATATCCACATGAGATCGCCTCTTTTTTAGCAAGCTGAGAGGTTACATAGTAACCACAGACCTTTCCTCTTGACATGTTTGAGTTTACATGGTTCCTTATAAAAGAAGATGTCTTAAGGCGGATACCATTTCTGATACCCTCATCTCCAAGATAGGCTCCCCAGGACCATACAGCAATCGCCACACCGATTGGATTGCCCTTTGGGTAAAGCCCCATGGCACCGTAGCCTATATACACCAGGGGTCTGATATAACAGGCCTTCATATTGTTAATCTTAACAGTCTCTATTATTGCAGAGGTTATCTCTTCCTTGCTAAAGGGAATATCTATCAGAAATATCTTTGCAGAATCAAACAGTCTATCCACATGTTCTTTCAGACGGAAGATGGCCGGTCCCTTAGAGGTCTCATAACACCTTATTCCTTCAAATACCCCCAGTCCGTAGTGAAGAGTATGAGTAAGGATGTGGACCTTTGCATCATCCCAGTTTACAAATTCACCATTCATCCAGATCTTTTCAGTCTTCTCAATCATGGCATTATATTAAAACACTTGTTGAGTAAATCTGTCAATAAGTTGAAGGGGCTGGGTGAAAAGGAGTAAAATAGAGCTATGAGTGAAAAAGAAAAGAACGGTGTTTCTACTGAAAGTGCTGACAATAGGGTCTGCGAGTTGAAGCCTTCTTCTGGAGACAGAGATATAAACAAATGCCCATACTGTGGATTGCGTTTTGAGAACCCTCCTGCAGTGATTCTTCATGTCTTCAGACAGCATTCCTCCTGAGGAGACTGATCTCTGGCAGTTTGCCAGACAGAAGTAATACAAGAGCCTACCTGAAGAGACTTTAGCGTATATAACCTTAATATCTTTTATGGTATAATGTAAACTCTGCTATCATTATCACGACAGAAGGTGTCATGAACAGGATTGAACAGAGATTTTTAAAACTCAGACAAGAAGGTAAAAAGGCCTTTATTCCCTATGTTATGGCTGGAGATCCTGATCTGAAGAAGACTGAAGAGGTTGTAAGGCTTTTTGAGGAGTGTGGCGCAGACATAGTTGAGCTTGGTGTGCCCTTTACCGATCCCCTTGCAGACGGTCCTGTAATTCAGGCAGCCTCAGAGAGGGCACTAAGAGAGGGAGTGACCCTTAAAAAGGTACTTGCTCTGGTGAGAAGAGTGAGAAGGTCTGTCTCTCTGCCAGTAGTGCTTATGACCTATTTTAATCCCGTTTTTAAGCTTGGGGTGGAGGCATTTGTAACAGAGGCAGCAGAGGCAGGTGTTGATGGCGTAATTATTCCTGATCTGCCACCTGATGAGGCTGATGAGGTGATCACTGTTTCAAAAAGGCACTCGGTAGCAACAGTCTTTCTGCTTGCCCCTACATCAACAGATGACAGAATAGCCCTTGTAGCAGAAAAATCAGAAGGGTTTATATACTATGTATCAATCACTGGGATCACAGGTTCTGAACTGAAAGGCCTGCGTCAGATGAGGAGTATGATAAAAAGGATAAGAAACTTTACGGATAAACCTATTGCTGTGGGGTTTGGTGTGAAGAGACCAGAGGAGGCAAGAGGTGTGGCTGAGATAGCAGACGGTGTCATAGTGGGTAGTGCTATTGTGAAGAAGCTACAGGAGGAAGACAACACATTAAGAGAGTATCTCTACTCTTTGAGGAAGGCAATAGATGGCGTGGTTTAAAAAGACAAAATCCGAGAACTCTGGCAAGAAGGTTAAGATCCCTGAGGGTCTATGGGTTAAGTGTGACAGTTGTAAGGAGATCATCTACAGGAAGGAAGTGGAAAGGAATCTACAGGTATGTCCCAAATGTAATTACCATTTCCGTATAAGTGCACGCCAGAGACTGAGATATCTGATAGACAGCGGGACTTTTGAAGAGATGGATACAGAGCTTCTTCCTGATGACCCTCTCTCTTTTAGAGATTCCAAATCCTACCCAGAGAGGGTAAAAGAGAACCAGGAGAAGACAGGTCTGAAAGAGGCTGTTATTACTGGTAGAGCAAAGATAAAGGGTCTGCCGATTGTGGTTGCTGTGATGGATTTTAGTTTTATGGGTGGTAGTATGGGTTCTGTAGTTGGTGAGAAGATCACAAGGGCTGCAGAGACTGCCTTAACAGAGAGACTTCCTCTTGTGACAGTCTCATCCTCAGGTGGAGCGAGGATGCAGGAGGGGATGTTCTCCCTAATGCAGATGGCAAAAGTGGCAGCAGCAGTGGGCAGACTTAAACAACAAGGTGTTCCCTTTGTCTCTATACTTGCTGATCCTACCTTTGGGGGTGTGAGTGCGAGCTTTGCAATGCTTGGAGATATTATAATTGCTGAGCCAAAGAGTCTTATAGGGTTTGCAGGCCCGAGGGTGATTGAACAGACAATAAAGCAGACCCTTCCTGAGGACTTCCAGAGGGCGGAGTTTCTCCTACAGCATGGGATGGTGGATATGGTTGTAGATAGAAAGTCTCTCAAGGATGTGGTTTACAGATTACTGAAGATGTTACTAAGTGACAGAGGATCTTCTGAGCAGCCCCAAGAGCAGGTCTAAATGTCCAGAGAGAAAGAGCACCCTGAGGCTGTTTCTGAAAGATACGCCACTGCCATAGACTATCTATACAATCTCACAAAAATAGGGATAAAATTAGGGCTTGAGAATCCGAGGAGACTTCTAAGACTTCTGGGAAATCCCGAGACTCACTTCAGGTCAATCCATATTGCAGGAACAAATGGGAAGGGTTCGACATCGTTTTTTATAGCCTCTATCCTGAAACAGAAAGATTTTAAAACAGGCCTTTTCACCTCACCGCATATGGTGAGGTTTACAGAGAGAATCACTATAGATCTGGAAGAGATAACCGAAGAAGAGGTTGTTGACCTCACAGAAGAGATAAGGAGACTGCTTTCAGAGAGCCCTGATTTTACACCCACCTACTTTGAAGTGGTTACAGCAATCGCCTTTGAGTGTTTCCGCAGAAGAGGTGTACAATGGGCGGTTGTGGAGACAGGGATGGGAGGTAGGTTTGATGCCACCAATGTTCTTCAACCAGAGATCTCTGTAATAACGAGGGTGGGGATTGATCATGCCGAATTCCTGGGCAACACCATACCTGAGATCGCCTATGAGAAGGCCGGGATCATTAAGGAGGCTGTGCCTGTGGTGGTGGGGTCTCAGCCTCCTGAGGCAGTTGCTGTAATCAGGGCAGTCGCAAAAGAGAAAGAAGCCCCTTTTTATCTGTTTGGGGAGGACTTCTATTCAGAAATAAAGCATACAGATATTAATGGTACCATATTTGATTTCTACTCTCATACCCTGAAAACCCCTTTAAAAGAACTCTATATTCCCCTTGTAGGGGCTCATCAGACAATGAATGCTGCAGTGGCAATACAGGCAACTGTGCTGGCATTGAAAAAGAGATATCCAGAGTATTCAGAAGAGAATATCCTACAGGGATTTCATGAAGCCCTCAAAGGGTCTTCTCTTAAGGGGAGGACAGAACTCTGTCAGTATGAAGGACGATGGGTCCTTCTTGATGGTGCTCACAATCCTGAAGCCTCTGAGGCACTTGCAGACACACTCTCACAACTGTACAGACCAAAATACAGGAGGCTGATACTCATTATTGGGGTGATGTCTGATAAGGATATAAAGGGTATTGTATCCCCTTTAGTAGAGATATCTGATATAGTAGTATTCACAAGGCCTTCCTATGAGAGGTCAACAGAGCCGGACAGGCTTTGTGATGTTGCCCTTTCGGTGTCTGATAAGAAGGACTATCTCATAACAGCCACTGTTAAAGAGGCCCTGGACAGGGCTGTCCAGATGGCTTCCTCAGATGACCTTATAGTTGTTACAGGCTCCTTTTATACTGTGGGAGAAGCAAAAGAGGCGCTTGGTGAAAGACCGCTTCTGTCAGAGTTGAGGGAAAAGAGATGAGGAGATTTTTCCTCTGTGTGGTTATATTACTTTCTCTTCTTCAGTCTCCAGTTTCTGGGGGTGAGAAGACAGAGATTGAGGCTCCTTGGCTTGAATGGGTACCTGAAGGAAGATACTATCTTCTGGAAGGAGGGGTAAGACTTAAGAGGGCAGATGCTATTCTTAGTGCTTCAGATATCAAGTACTGGCCTGATGAAGAGGTGGCAGAGGCTGAGGGAGATGTGAAATATGAGGATGCCTCTGTGATTATAGAGGCAGAGAGGGCCCGGTTTGACCTTAAGACAGAAGAAGGTATCATCTTTAATGCCAGAATATTTTTCAAAAGGGACAGTTATCGGATAACAGCAGAACGGCTTGAAAAGACAGGTAAAAAGACCTATCTGCTTGAGAATCTCACTTTCACAACCTGCGATACCCCATTTTCTGCTTGGTGTTTTTTCGGCAGAGAGGCATTCCTTAAAGAGGGAGACAGTATAAGGGCAAAATCGGTCTCTTTCAGGATAAAGGGAGTTCCTGTTCTATACAGTCCCTACATATGGAGCCCCATTCTGAATGAGAGGAAGACAGGATTTCTCATGCCAGAGATAGGGCTCAACAGTGACAAGGGATTTCAATGGAGACAGCCATTCTATCTTGTTATATCAAAAAACAGGGACATGACTTTTTATCTGGACCTTTATAGCAGAAGAGGCATCGGAAGTGCCTTTGAGTATAGATATATTGAGAGGGGTTTTGGTAGAGGTAAATGGTGGTTTTATTATTTAAGGGACTGGTATCTGGGGAAGAACTTTGTGGAGGTGAAGGCTGAGCATAGACTTGTAAAAGAGAGAGGGGTATCGGGGTTTGTTGATCTGAATCTCGTAAACAGAGAGGAGTTTCACAGACTCTACAGCCACAGGATTGAGATAAGAACAAACAGGTTTCTTGAGTCCACAGCAGAGGTCTCCTATGGTACTGACAGATTTCGTCTCTATCTGAATGCAAGATTCTGGCAGGATATCACAGAGGATGGCGAGACAGGACAGGTGCTCCAGAGACTGCCAGAGGTTGGATTCAGCCTTAACCCCTTAAGATACAGAGACCTCTATTTTACCTTTAATACCAGAGCAACCTATTTTTATTCTGAAGACCTTTACAAGACCCTGAGGTTTGATATAATACCAAGGATATACTACTCCACTGGAGACCTGGTCCGTTTTACTCAACAACTCGGGTTTATAGGAAGTTTTTATTCCATCACAAACACGGATGAATATCCTGACTCAATCCAGCGAATGGCTCCTGTATTAAAGACACGTCTTCATCTTATGTTAACAAAGAGATACGGCGAGGTGCTTAATATCCTTGAGCCAGAGATACTATACAGGTTTATTCCTGACACAGGCAAGACCCCTCCCCTGCTTGACAGTACAGAACTTCTTGAAAGGCTATCCCTGGTCCAGGCAGGAATAAAGAGTTCTTTTTATGACAGAAAAGGTTTTATAGGTTCTTTCAGAATAACAAGTGCCTACGATTTTCATGAAAGCAACAAGCCTTTCAGTGATATAAGGCTTGAGGGAGGTCTCGGAAGACCTTTCAGCCTCTCAATTGATATCTCCTATTCCATACATGAGGGTTATTTCAGTCACATTAATTACCGTATTGGCAGGTATTTCAATAGATTTTCCTTCTATGTAGGACAGAGATACTCCAAAGATGATAGTATTCTCTTTTATACAGGAGGTTTGAAGGTAGAGGCGACCAGCAGACTCGAATTGGGCAGTTCAGTATGGTATGATGCAAAAGGTGAGGGACTCAGAGATCTGAAGCTCTCAGTCTCTTACGATGGAGGATGCTGGTTCGGAAAGGTGCTTTTCAGTAGAAGACCCGATGAATACTCTTTTAAATTTCTTATCAGATTAAAGGGACTTGGTGAACTCAGCCTGGGAGACTTTATCTAAGCATTCTCTCCATCCTTTCCACTGCCTCTTCTATTGATGTTTCCTCTGTATCTATTATGAGCTCAGGTGTTAATGGTTCCTCATAAGGTACATTTACTCCGGGCACGGGCCAGCCACGGGTGCCTTTGAGGTATATATCCTTAGGCGCGGCCTTCGTGTCTGCTCTCTCTCTTTCTCTTCTTTGGCATTCTTCCAGGGAACACCTGAGATATACTTCAAAAAAATCTGGTATCAACTCTCTTGCAAGGTCTCTCCATTTTCTCAGATTCCCTGTGGCATCAATCAATACATTATGGCCATTTTTATAAAGCACAAGGGCGGTATAGACGATACATCTGTAGAGAATCTCCCTTTCTTCATCAGAGTAAGTGGGCTCAGGGGTGGCAATTCTTCTTAACTCATCCATTCTGAGGACTACCCATTCAGGATTCCTTCTCTTGAGTTCCTCTGCAATTGTGCTCTTACCACTTCCAGGAAGACCTGTTATCCACACCACTGTAGGCATTCGGGATCTGTTCTAACCTACTTTAACCTGTTTTGTAGTGTTGATACCCAGAATCCTTCCTATGGGGGTTGTATATACAAGAGACAGAAGCAGTTCACTATGCCAGTCAAATCTGATTCTTTTTCCTATCATCTCCAAGATTCCATTTTTCTTTACTATATTGAATAATTGTTCGATTTGCCAGTCTGGAAGCCTTGAGTAGATCTTACGCATATAATACCCTACTTTGATCTCCTTTCCTATCTCTCTTTGCCAGAGTCTTTCGTATTCTGAAAGTGTATTCTCATCGAAAGAGTTTTTGGAGAATGCCTGAGATATAACATGGGCTGCTATTTCAGAGCATAAAAGACCGTAATATATCCCTCCACCTGTGGTGGTTTTTATCTGACCCGCTGCCTCTCCTAAGGCAATAACCCTGTTGCTGTAGGTTTTTGAGACCAGTCCTTGGGCTATGGGTTTGTATCCAACGGATATCATTTTAAAAGAGCCATTTCTTCGAGAGAGAAGTATTCTACAGAATCTATGGAAATAGGACTTTGGATGTTCCTTTGTCATTAATCCAATTCTTACCCATCCACTATTAACAGGCACTGCCCAGGCAAATGCACCTGGTGCTAAGGAATTGCCTATGTAGACCATGGTGGAGTCCAGCCCTTCTATCTTTACATGGGCATTGACACCATAAAGGAAATCCTTGGGCAGGCCCAGCCCCAGAGTCTTATGGAGTCCCAAATTTATTCCTGTGGCCAGAATACCTATCCTGGCAGAGTAAGTGATAAGAGAATCCTCGTTGTTTTTTGCTGTTACTGATATCCCTTTTTCATCGGTGGTTATATTTATAACTCTGGTGTTTAACTTTATAGAGGCACCTTCGGAACGTGCCAGATTAGCGATATGGGCATCAAATCTTTCTCTATCTACTACATAGGCTAAAGTAGAGGGGTGTCTGTATTCTATATATGAACCACGGGGAGAGACAATGGTGACACGGTCAATAGCACTTAGAACAGACTCTTGAGAGAGATCGAATCTTTTGAATGCTTCGGTGCCTAAGATCCCAGTACATATCCTGTCTTTTCCTATCTGGGGTCTGTTATCCAGGACAATTACATTCAGTCCTACCTGCGAGAGCCTGTAGGCACAATTTAGACCACTGGGTCCTCCTCCGATTACTATTACATCATACAAAACAGTGCCTCCCTTCTTCCCTCTCCCTCGGCACTCAATTTTAGAATATAATATTATATCACATTACCACTTTTTAAAAACGGTTCCGCATTAGATCATAATAACTGTCCGTGAAATGGCTTGAAAACTCCTTAATGGGTATTAAAGTATAAGAGGAAAGGCCCAGAGCTGAGGCTCATAAATGGCACCTATTATTTGTATGAGGTCACCAGCAGATGGAATCCTGAGAAGAAGAGGGCACAGAAGATAACCGGAAGGCTTCTTGGGAAAGTCACACCGGAGGGGTTCATAGAATCACCAAAATATGTCCTTTCAAAGAAGGCAGAGATAAAGAAGACAGTAGTGAAGGAGTATGGAGCGACAAAGTTTCTCTTTGAACTAATACCTGAGATGAATGAGAGGTTGAAGGAGGTCTTTCCTGGAGAATATTTACATATTCTGACAATATCGGCCTTGAGAGTACTGTATCAGTCACCGATAAAGAATATGGGATTTTACTTTGAGGAGAGTTATTTATCAGAGACTCTGAAGGGGGTTTCGGTAGGACCGAAGAAGGTCAGCTCAGTACTAAAAGAGGTTGGCAGGCAAGAGATGATATGCCCCCAAAAGTGAGACAGGAGTTATGAGAGACTTTGCAGTTCCGCACCCCATTTTTGAGACACCTGTTATGTCAGAAGTTGTAGTACTCATTCCAGACATCCATGGGAGTTCTGTATCCAAGGGCAGAATGGGGCCTTTGTTATTATACAATCTTACCCACTCTGTTATCTTCTGTTGAGCCTCATGCAGTGTTTCAAACTCCTCTCTGTCAAGCAATTCCTCTCTCATAGTTCCTTGATAACTCTCAATATAGCCATTGTTGAAAGGCTGTCCAGGTGGTATCACCTCCTCTTTGGGGAGCACTTCAAGGCAGGGTAGGCCAACAGAAGGGCTGAGGCAACTGGATTTTTTCAAAAATTCATAAAAAGATACCCCGTGGTTTGCCACGGGGTAGTTCATGATGTTGTCTTTAATATGCAATTAGAATTGAGTTATATTAAAAGTAGCCCTGAATAAAGAAAAAATTCGAAAAGGCGAGATAGGAGATTTCTACAGTGTAATTGGATGTGTTATATTATGTGTATAAGGAGGTGTATAAATGAGAACTAATATTGTTCTTGATGATGATCTTGTTAGAGAGGCATTTAAATACTCAAAGGCCAAAACCAAGAAAGAACTTATACATGAAGCCCTTAGAGAACTTATTGCCTCAAGAAAAAAACTTGATCTGAGGGACCTCAGAGGAAAGATTCACTTTCGGGAAGATTATGATTACAAAAAATTACGCCGGACCTGATAAATGGTTCTTGTTGACACATCTGTGCTTATAGATTATTTTAGAGGTGCAGACAATCCAGCTGTAAAAAGGTTTCAGTTCATCTTAGACAATGGTATTCCTTTTGGGATCAATTCCTTTATTTATCAGGAACTGCTTCAGGGGGTAAAAACAGAGAAAGACTTTCGGAGACTGAAACAATATCTTGATACCCAGACTTTTTATAGTCTAAAAGATGCCAGAGAATCCTTTGCTCAAGCAGCCAGGATTTATTTTTTGTGTAAAAAGAAGGGAATAACCGTATCAAGCACAATTGACTGTTTAATTGTACAGACAGTCCTTGAGCACGACCTTTATCTTCTACACAATGACAAAGACTTTGAGAGGATCAGGAAGGTGGTAAAATTTAAGGTATTTGAACTCTGAAGGAGACGAATGAGACAACCCCATCCTACTGTCTGAATTGAATTTCGCCTGTTTAATCTATATAAGATTTATAGGAAGTTGAGGAGGGTGGTTGATGAGTGGGATTGAGAATGTGGGATGTGTATGGGGGCGGCGACCTCGTATTGACTCAGAATGGTATGAGTTTGAAAATGACAAGAAGCAAGATTTGATCCCGTGACATGAGGCTTATACCTAAATCTGGAGACAGCATGATATAATTATGTTAAATCCCAAAGAGGAGGAGAGAAGATGCAGGCAGTAAAGAAAATTGTATCGGTAGAGAAAAATAAAAGTATAACCATTAAATCCTTACCTTTTAAGCCAGGCAGCAAAGTAGAGGTGATAATTCTGCCTGCCGAAGAAAAGGATATTTTCAGTTTTACAGACGAGTTAGTAAAAAAGAAGGGGATTAAGCCTATGAGCCTGAAAGAGATTGAAAAGATAGTGCACGAGGTCAGAGGAGTTGAGTGAGCCCCAGATTAGTCCTTGACACTAATATCTTGATTTCTGGTTATTTATGGAAGGGAAAAGCCCGTCAACTATTAAGATATTTGAAATCATCCGGATACAAACTTCTGATTTGCAGAGAATCCCTTGAAGAATTTGTGCGAGTGTTATCCCTTAAATTTGCCTTAGATGCTGAAGATATATACAGAATTATTTTAGATTTGAAAAGCATGGCAGAAGAAATAGACATAACTTCTAACCATGCGCCAATAAAGGAAGACCCTTCAGATAATCTTTTTATAAATATGGCAATAGATGGCGGAGCAAAAATTATTGTCAGTGGAGATTCTCATCTTATAAAACTTAAGGAATACAAAGGCATAAAAATATTAACTCTGAACAAGTTTCTTAAAGACTATTTTAAAGAGTGATCAATAGTTCGTACATTTTTATAGAGAACCCTCTGGAGGCGGTGGGGTGTGGGGAGCGAGTGGCGTTAATATAAAGTATCTGACTTTGTGAAGCATATTGAACTTGTTCATTCCCTGTGGCTTGTCACAGGGTAACCTTATTTAGTAGTTTTGTTATGTGGGTAATAAAGAAGGAAAAGTAAGAAAGGGTTACCATTGTGCATGGGAAATTCACTATCACATAGTATTTCCTGTGAAATATAGGAAGGTGCTACTGTATAAAGAGGTAGTAGAAGTGATAAAAGGGGTAGCGATGGGGATAGAAGAGAGGTATGCTATAGAGTTTGAGGCTTTAGGGATGGATAGAGGTCATATTCATATACTTTGTAGTGCACATCCAAAGGTATCACCTGGACAAATAGTGAGGGTATTTAAGAGTATAACAGCGAGGGAGATATTTAGGAAGGGGAACTATGGGGAGGGGAATTTTGGACGGAGGGGTACTATGTAGGGACGGTAGGGGAAGGAGTTACATGGGAAGTAGTGGAGAATATGTAAGGAGGCAGGGTAGGCCAACAGAAGGGCTGAGACAACTGGATCTTTTCAAAAATTCATAAAAAAGATACCCCGTGCTCTTGCCACGGGGTAGTTCATTAATGGGAAATACAAAGAAATTGAAAAGAAATTTGAAAGAACTAATAAATCAAAAAATGAAGAATATGATGGATTAGATTACGAACGACAATTAATCTGGTATTACAAAGAAGTATTTCCAAATATTTTAAGAAGTTCTTTGTTTCTAATATGCTATTCATTACTTGAAAAAGAATTGATAGAATTCTGTAGGTTTATAAAAAAAGGAAAAAATTAACATTAGATATTTTTGATTTTCAATCAAAGATTAAAGAACAAGAAATCTTAGAATGCATCAAAAAATATTAAAAAAAAGAAGCTAAAATCATATTTCCCGATCAAACAAGGGAATGGAATAAAATTTGTCATTATAATCGCATAAGAAATGCAGTTATTCATTGTGCTGGTATGGTCGATGATAATATCGTCCCTAATAAGTTTAAAAGGCAGATTAGTCAAATTAAAAATTATATTAAAAACGAACCAAAATTAGATATTAATGGACAAATACAATTTTCCAATGATTTTATTTTAGATGTTATTAATACAATAAAGTCTTTTTTTAAACAATTATTTGATTCAATTGAATAGCTTTAGAAATTTGTTATAATTTATTCAGTATAAATGTGGGGAATCTATACATAAGGAGATTGAAAAAGAAGGGGTTGAATTGTGAAAGAATAAATATTAGAAAATTTTGATAAGGGAAAAATGAAAGGTTTAGAAGGCATAAAACACATCCTAGCAGAGCATAAACAGAAAATAAGAGAGAAATTAGGGTGTAGTCATTCTTGGCGTATTCGGCTCTTATGCAAGGGAGAAGCAAAGCAAGTTAAGTGATGTTGATATTGTTACTGAATTAGAACGGCCTATTGGGCTTAAGTTTTTTGAATTGTGGAATAACTTTGAGTATTTAATGGATTTGCTACCAAAAAGGCGTTAAAGGTTTTAACCTACAAGAATTTTTAGGGATTAGTTGCTTTAAATGAACAGAGACGAAGCAAAAAAGATTCTCCAAATTTTAGCAACTGCAGATGGAGGCTGTATTTTTTGTGTCAGAAGTCTCTTCATCCAGTTTGCCCGGACATTTCCTGAGTTTGCAGGTGTAGCACAATCAGTTTTTAAAGAAAAGTTTGAAGAGAATCTTTTAGATGAAAGTGATAAGCAGGAGATTGTGAGGGATACCATTAAAACAGTTCTAAAAAATTATCACATTAGCCCATTGAAGATCATTTTGTTTGGTTCACGGGCAAGAGGTGATTTTGACAAAGATAGCGATTGGGATGTCCTCATTGTGATAAAAGAGAAATTAGCACGCAAAGAAAAAGAGAAAATTGCAGAGACTATTAGAAAGACTATTGCAAAGTTTTTGATTCCCTGTGATGTTATTATCAGAAATGAAAGTGAACTTTCTTTTTACGATAAATTTTACGGAACCGTTACCTACGAAGCTCTAAAAGAGGGTGTTAGTTTATGAACGATAAGGTCAAATTCTGGCTTATGAAGGCATTTGAAGACTGGAAGGTGCTTGAAGTTGAAATGGCTCTCCCTGAAGATGAAGTCTCTACCTCGGCAGTCTGTTTTCACTCTCAACAGTTTGTTGAGAAATTGCTCAAAGCATACCTTACGATGAAAAACAGTCCATTTGGAAGGACTCATGTTCTGGAGGTGCTTTTAGAGTCGTGTAAAGTGCAGGAATTGAATCTTCTGAGTATAGAAAGAGATTTATAAAGTCCTATCCTTTTATGCCGGAAGTAATAGATATACTGTACCACAGGTGGGGAAGTTTTCCTTCTTTTCAAAGGACTCGTGGTGTGCTAAGGCTTCTTTCCCTTGTGGTTCATTCCCTGATTGGTACTGATAAATCATATATAAGCCTTGCTGATTTTGATTTAAGTAATCATGATATAAGACTGGAACTGCTCAAACATTTAGGCTCTGAATTTAACAGCATTATTGACTCTGACATAACAAATTTAGAATCAGGAGCTAAAAAAGTGGATAGTTCTCTTGGAAATGCCTATAAAGGACTCGGTCTTGGCACAAGAGCAGCAACCACAGTGTTCATGTATTCCTTCTCAGGTGGCACTGAGAAGGGAGCTACAATTGGAGAAATCAAACGATCTGCAACCACATTGGGTAATCCTGCAAGTGTGGTTGCAGAAGCGGCTGAACAGTTGAAAAGCAAACTTTTTTATCTTCAGCAAAGTGAAGACAAACTATTTTTCAGCAACCAACCTAACCTGAATCGCATTATTCTTACCAGAATGGAAAATATAAAAGATCAGGATGTTTACAAGCTGGAACAGTCCCTGCTTCGTAACAGTATAAAAGGAGACAAATTTAAAGTTTTCATCTGGGAAGAAAACTCCGGTAACATTCCAGATACACCAGACCTGAAACTTATATTGCTTAAAAAAGATGATAAAAAGACAATGGAAGATATTATTACAACCAAAGGAGCCTCACCTCGTGTTTATAGAAATACCATATTTTTCCTTTATCCCATGGACTCGGAAAGACCAGCCTTTACTACAGTTATAAAACGCCATCTTGCTTATGAATCGATAAGCATGGATAAGACCTTCAACCTTTCTGATGAGCAGAAGAAGGAGGTGAAGAAAGAGCTGAAAAAATCAGAAGAAACACTGAGTGAGCAAATTCGCAGGCTTTATAGAAAGATAGCCCTTCCATCAAGAAATGGTTTGAAAGAAGCTGATCTTGGCATACCCACTTATGGTGATATAAAGAAACTTGACTATGAGCTTTATGAAAAGCTAAGAGGAGAAGAAATAATAGAGAGAATCGCGCCTCTTGTTATAAAGGAGAAATTTCTCTCAGACAAGAATTATGTTCTGACCGAACAGATATATCAATCTTCACTTAAAACCCCTGGTGAGGCAAGACCACTTGATAAATCGGTTTTTGAAAATGGAATTGCCGAAGGAGTGAGGATAGGACTTTTCGGTCTTGGTGAGTTAAAGGATAATACACCTGTTTGCCATTACTACAAGGAGAGGCCAGCTGTTTCTCTTACAGGCAGTGAGATACTTATTAGTGAAAACATCTGTACGGAGCAGAAAGGATCCGAACAGAAGGAAGATTATAAACCTTTACCAGAAAAGGAACCTCTTGTTATACGAGAGGATGAGGAAGAACAGTCGCAAGGCAGACAATTTTTTGCCAGAGAGAGTATCAAACTTAAATTTACTATTCCCAAAGGCAAGGTGGCAAACATAATGGGTGTAATGCATTTTCTACAGAGTAAATTTAACACGCTTGAGATTGAACTACATGCAAAAGATGGCTCCATCTCCTATCAGGATTATGAGGATAAAATAAAAGAGACCTTCAGGCAATTGGGAATTGAGGTTGCTGAAGAACAATAGTAGAAGCCGGCAGGAAAGAGTCAGAAATATAGGTCCCTCCCAGAAGCCCTTTGTGTGGGATATAGACTTTGCAGAGGTCTTTGGAGAAAAAGGTGGATTTGACATCGTTATCGGCAATCCACCCTATGTAAGGCAGGAAAAGATTGCTCCGCCTGAAAAACTGAGGTCAGAGGTAACACTTGAGGACAAGCGGGAATATAAAGAAAAACTCCTGAAATCCATACAGGCACACTATCCATTCATGAAAAAGATAGACAAAAAGAGTGATTATTATATCTACTTCTACTTCCACGGGCTTTCTCTTCTGAACGAAAAGGGTACCTTCTGCTTTATCACATCAAACTCGTGGCTTGATGTGGGCTATGGAAAGGACCTTCAGGAGTTCCTTCTTAAATACTGTCACATCAAGGCAATATACGACAATCAGGCAAAAAGGAGCTTTGAACATGCCGATGTAAATACCGTAATAGTGCTCCTTGGCCCTCCTGATACCAGAAAGGCACCCTCAGAATGGCCTGCCCTTAAAGAAACGGCCCGATTTGTCATGTTCAAAAAGCCCTTTGAAGAGGTGATAAACGCAAAAAATCTCCTTGAAATAGAAAGAGCCGACACTATCAAAAAGACCGAGGCTTACAGGGTTTATCCTGTCAAGCAGGAGACCCTCTTAGAAGAAGGTTGGGAAGATGAAAGTCAGGAGCCAGAAGGTAAAACCCAAAATGGCAAAAAACTTTTTAAAGGAAAATTTCAATCAGGTAGATATGTAGGCAACAAGTGGGGTGGCAAATACCTTCGTGCACCGGATATATTCTTTACCATACTTGAGAAGGCAGAGAGATACAGATTTTTTGAATATGAGGGGGAGAGTGTGATTGTTGAAGATGTGACAGAGATGATAGAGGAGTAATGGGCTAATTTAAAGTTACCTTTAATATACAATTAGAATTGAGTTATATTAAAGGTAGCCTTAAATAAGAGGACTTAAACGGAGGGCAAAAACTGTGACTATAGCAACAAACATAACATGGCTATGAAAAAATTAAAATTCTTTCAAATAAAACACAAAATCGTAAACAACCCTGGCTTCAGGACTCTGAAGGAGATAAAAGAGGCAGGATACAGGATTGTCAAAGAAAGGGATGGAGACAGATACTTCCTCGCCAGGAAAGAAGACCTCAAGCCTCTGCTTGTGAGGCTAAAGGATGTGGCAGAGGTGAAGAGGGGAATTACTACAGGTGCAAATGAGTTTTTTTATCTGCCAAGTAAGCATTTTGATATAAAAAAGGATGGAAAGTATTATGAACTTATACCGAAACACGAGGGATTGCCGAGGGGGATAAGGATTGAGGAGAAATATTTATCCTTGTCAGTTCTTAGCCCGAAAGAACTTAATTCTATTTATATTAAGCCTAATAAAAGAAAAAGATATTTGTTATTACTAAGTAAAAAAGATAAATTGTCTGAAGAATTAAAGACTTATTTAAAATGGGGTGAAAAACAAAGATTTAATAAACGACCTACCTGTAAAAGCCGGGAAAAATGGTGGGCAATTTCAGAAAGACCATCTGCTCAATTAGCTTGTAATTATCAAGTTAATGATTATATGCGATTTTATTATTGTCCTACAGGGATATGGTTTAGTGATAATTTTCAGGAGATTCATACTTCAAAAAATCTTATTGCTCTCTGTATATATCTAAATAGCATTGTATGCCAGTTTTTTGTAAATATGGTGGGACGGTCTAATTTTGGAGGGGGACTTTTGAAGATACAAACATATGAGGTTTCAGATTTGTTGACATTAAATACTTCCGTGATTAATTTAAACAAAAAATACTTGGAAGATATTTTACTTTCACTTTCTGATAAATGTAATGTTTCTCTTTATGAGCAATGTGGCATTAATCCTACCCGTCCTATTCGTGAACAACCCCCTAATCCCTTACCCGACCGAAAAGCCCTTGACGACATCGTCTTTGACATCCTCGGACTTACAGAAGAGGTTTACTGGGCGGTGTGTGAGTTTGGTTAAGAACAGACTCGAGAAGGCGAGGAGTGTGTAAATGAAGCCTATCAGACTGTCAGGACATGCAAAAGAGCAACTATTTTATAGAGGAGCAAGTGAGGAAGAGGTTATAGAAGCAATACGAACATCTCCCTGGCAAAAGACTGAACTTGGAAGGCTGGAATGCAGAAAAGAGTTTGTCTTTGAAAAAGAATGGAATAAAAGGTATTATAAAATAAAGCAGGTTCGGCCAATTTTTGTGGAAGAGGAGAATGAAATTGTGGTAGTTACTGTATATACCTATTTTTATTAAAGACAGGAGGTGTAAAATGAGAATCACCTATGACTCAGAAGTAGATGCTCTGTATATAAGGTTCATAGAGACAACTGTAACAACAAAGCATGTTGCAGAGGGTATTGCCGTAGATTATGATGCAGAGGGAAGAATCGCGGGAATTGAAATCCTTGATGCTGTAAAGAGATTTGGCACCAAGGATGTCTTTAAGAAGGTAACCCTTGAGGATGTGGCATTGCATATTTAATCTAACTGGCTCTATCGGTAAACCTGGCATCAACACTATTCTATCCCTCTGTGAACAGACCCCCAATCCCTTACCTGATAGAAAAGCCCTTGACGACATCGTCTTTGACATCCTCGGACTTACAGAAGAAGAACGAAAAGAGGTCTAGTGGGCGGTATGTGAATTGATGAAGAACAGGCTTGAGAAGGCGAGGAGTGTGTGATATAAAAATGCTATAATAAAATAAAAAAAGAGGTGAGATTATGAAATTCAACATAATATTAGAACCTGCTGAAGAAGGTGGCTTCAATGTAATAGTGCCTGCTCTTGATGGTTGTTTCACACAGGGTGATACAGAAGAAGAGGCTATCGAAAATGCAAAGGAGGCTATACGTGTTTATCTGGAAGGGCTTGAGAAGTTGAATCAAATAAAGTCAAAACCAAATGTTATTCTAAAAGAAGTGGAGATGACACTTTGAGCAAAACCTTCTCTGGTAAGGAGGTTGTTAAAGCACTAAGGCGAATAGGCTTTGTTGTTGATCACCAGCGTGGTAGCCATATATTCATGCATAATCTTGAGAGAAATATCTCAGTGGTCGTTCCACTCCATAAAGAGATTAAAAAAGGAACACTTAATAACATCTTAAAAAAGGTGGGTATCACGATTGATGAACTTAAAGACTTGGTGTAACTTGGTATCAATCCTGATCTCCCCATCTGTGACAATCCCTTACCCGACCGAAAAGCCCTTGACGACATCGTCTTTGACATCCTCGGACTTACAGAAGAGGTTTCTTGGGCGGTGTGTGAGTTTGGTTAAGAATAGATTAGAGAAGACGAGGAGTGTGTGAAGGTAAAATACTCGATTCATTTACAGCACAGGGAAGATCGACAATGATTTACCAGAAAAAGTTTTCCATGAAGCCGAGGAACGATTCATTGATAATGAGACAGGAAATTTCATAGCAGTTAAAAAAGAAAAGATATATGGTAAAATCAGAGATATAATGGTTGCATATGTTCCGATGGGCATGATGTTAAGTTATTAACAATACACCCTTTAAAACAGGGACAGAAAGAAAACAGGATTAAATAGGGCAGATGGAGGAAGATAGATGAAAGAATTTAAATTGTTTTACGATGAGGAAGAAGATATCCTGTATCTTGCCTCAGAAGGCGAGGAAGCAGAGGTTGTAGAGATTAGCCCAGGTATCAATATGGAACTGGACAGTAAAGGTAATCTTATTGGGGTAGAAATATTTGGGGCATCTCGTATATTCAAGGATGTTCTTAAGCCGATGGAAAGGAGATTGCAGTTAACATGACTGACCTCGCTGTAGCGTTAACTGTTATATATTTAAACAGAGTCTATCCATAAAGAATCCTTCAGCAATAAATGATACCTCAGAAAATCATAGACAACAGCAGTGTAACCCTGGCCACTTTTCTTAATGATGTCCTGAAGGAGGTGCCGAATACTCAACTGGACATTGCCACTGCATTCTTTAACATTCAGGCTTATGCCTTCATAAAAGACCATACATGCTCTTTCTTACAGCCACGCCGATTAATAACACCATCTGGGACCTTTACTGGCAGGTGATGCTCCTTGTGCTTATGGACCAGAAGGCATTTCTTAAAGAAGGAATATCTGACCTCTTCAGGTTCTTTAAGGAGATTGATAAGGAAGGAGACCCTACCCTGCTGAACGATCTCATGAACGAAATATCAATAAGAAGAACCCGAGACTATATAAAACAGAACTATCCTGATGCTGAGATAAACGGCCAGAAGATCATCTTTCCTGAAAGGATTCTTGAAAATATAGATTATAAACTTGATGAGGCGTATCAGGGGCTATACAGTGAGATATCAAAAACGATCAGTGAGAAATTGACCATGGCATATTACCGCATCCTTGAATATAAGAAGACGGAGAAATTATCTGCTAAGGAGGAGATGGCATTAGGCCGTATGGTCGCCCTTGAGGGCATCTTCAGAACCCTACTTTTGAAAAGGCTTGAAAGCAGTGTTGAGGCTTTCAGAAGAAGTGTTTACAACCATGTAAGGTTTCTTCAGAGATTAAAGGAATATCTTCTTAAAGGCAAACTGCTCACCAAGAGGTCCTTCTACAAATATATTTCAGGGCTGTCTGAAGAAACATCAGAGGAGTTTTTAGAGGAACTGGAGGATATAAATATTGAAGATTACAAAATGGATGAACTCGTTGAGGACATAGGAAAGGACATAGCCCTGTTTCAGGAGATGTGGGAAAAGGTGAGGGCAATAGATGTCCAGAAGGATGCAAAATTCAACGAGTTGAAGAAGAGGCTGTTACAATTAAGCAGACAGGGACAGATTGTTATCTTTACATATTATGCAGACACTCTTGACTACCTGTATGAACACCTCTCAAAAGACCCTGATTTCTCAGGATTAAGGATTGACAGGATTTCTGGAAGAGTAACCTTACCAAACAAGCGAAATGAGATTGTGAGTAATTTTATGAATGGGCTCACTGACATCCTGATAAGCACCGATGTGCTCTCTGAGGGGATGAACCTTCAAAGGGCAAGGTTTTTGATCAATTATGACCTTCACTGGAACCCAACCAGGATGATCCAGCGTGCTGGCAGGATTGACAGAATAGGCTCCCCATATAAAGAGATTTATGTCTATAACTTCTTCCCTGAGGAAGAACTTGAGGACCTTCTCCGTCTTGTAGAAATCCTTCAGAATAAGATTCGTGACATAGACAGTTCTGTAGGACTGGATGCAACGGTACTCGGAGAGGAAGTAAACCCCAAGGTCTTTGGCGTTATAAGGAGAATCAAAGAGCGTGATGAGACAGTCTTTGATGAGTTGGAACAGGAGGTATTTGGAGGTGGAGAGAGATTCTATCAGCCACTGCTTAATTATCTGAAGTCACAAACTGTTAAGGAACTGGAGGCAATTCCTCTTGGAATATACAGCGGCCTAAAACGAGGAATAAAGGGAATATTTTTCTATTACAAATACAGTGAAGACTTTCACTTCTGGTATCTCTATGACCTCACAACCGGTGAGATGATAAAGAATAAGACCAGAATACTTGATTATATTGCCTGTCCTCCTGATGAGGCACGAGTTATACCTGACTTTTTTGATAGGATTTATGAGATAAACGAAGAGATTATTCGTGATATTGAAATGACATATAAAGAAATAGAACAGAGAGAGAAGGTTGACCCTGCCATTGGAGAGATCTCCAGAGACAGAAGTAAGAAGTTTGTATCTGAAATGGTTAGGGAGCTGGATTTAAGTGTAGATGAGTATCTTCTTGATTTTTCCGATGATAAAGAGATAGAAAAAAGATGGGAAGAGATAAGAGAGAAACTCCTCTCTGTGAGTCTCACTAAAAAGAGGCTTCAGAGGTTGAGGGCTATGTGGAGAGAATATACAAAAGTGCACAGAGACTGGAAGAGGCTCATGAAAGATATCTCCAGATTTCTTGAAGGGAAACTCTCCACTGAGCGTGAGACTATACCCCCTTATGATCCTCAATATCTTAAGCTGGTTGCAATAGATTTTATTTCGTAATCTGCAGGACATCACAATCGAAATCAATCGGGGCCGGGTTTTGACAGACTGTTGAAAAAGTCACCTAAATAGCGTGCATCTGGGATCATGTCTTGAATGTTAAGGTCAGGTCCTTAGATAATCCAAACCTGCACTTCCGAAGTGCAAGATTTTTTATCAGTAAACATTACTGTCTGTAAAAAAATGACACAATTGGGTATAATTTCCATATGCAAGGCCATAAACCTCATATATTGCCCAAGGGTGTAATATATCTCTTTTTTATTATTGGCCTCTTTTCCGCTATTTCATTCAGGGCAATAATTGTTATCCAGCATATAAACCCTTCCTGGGTAAGGGTTGTCTGGTATGCAGGGGTTATAGGTTATATCTTCTTCTTCCTCTACAGATACTACATCTCAAAAAAGCGGAAAAGGGCTATTGAGAACTATCAGCTAATTGAAAAAGTAAAAGCAAATGCCTGCCTCAGCAACGAAGACAGAGAAGTAATAGGCTACCTCCTTTCATCAGTAAAAAAGTCTTTAGAAGACATCAACTACCTTTTAATATTTATACTCTCTATTTTGGCCATACTGCTGGATATTATTCTTTCCTGAAAAATATTTTTCTTACAAAAATGTATTAGCACTAACATTTTTGTAACCATCCTTGCTATTAATATCCTTTAAAATCAACAACTTTTCGTGCTGGCATGTTTTTCGCTCCTTCCTAAACAACAGAAAACTAAAACAGAGGTGGGGCTCATGGGTTCATTAAAAGAGAGACTGGGGGAAATAGAAAAGCAAGAAATTTTAAAGGCATTAAAAAAAACTAACTGGGTTAAGGCAAGAGCAGCAAGGATGCTCGGAATTACTGAAAGAATGATCAGTTATAAGATCAAAAAATATGGCATTAAGAGAAAGGAGGTGGAATGAGGCTGTTTTGGTATTCGAAGGATGTATTTAATAATCCCAAATATCTAAAAAATTAATCTACGGAGGTATCTTATGAAAACTTTAAAAGTGGGTTTTCTAACAGTAATTATGATCTTCACCTTTTCCTTGACAGGAGCTTTTGCAGAGGGTCTGAAAATAGGTGGTTCGGCATCTGTAGGTGTTTTTAGTAACTATGTATGGAGAGGTCAGAAGTTGAGTAATAGCTTTGTGATTCAACCATCGGTAAGTATTGCCTACAATAACTTCTCTGTCAATGTATGGTCAAATCTCGACAGTGACTATAGTGATAATTTTGAACACACAGAGACAGACTTCACCCTGGAGTATGCATTCTCTATGGATAGGTTCAACTTCAATGTAGGCTACATATACTATGGGCTCGAAAGTGCTACAGACACACAGGAGCTCTACTTCTCTGTTGGATATGATATTATGCTCAGTCCGTCACTTACAGTATATTATGATTTTGATGAGGGTGAAGGAGGGTTTGTAGTAGCTTCAATAGGCCATTCCCTCACATTTCCTTCAGGAATGGTCTTGAATCTGGGAGCTTCAGCAAGCTACAACCTGAACAACGAGGTAATGGGTTATGACAACAATGGAGATGAATTCAGCAATTTTTACAATGGTGAGGTATCTGCATCTTTAAGCATTCCCCTGGGAAAGGCTTTTACTCTGGAACCAATGGTCGCTTATTCTTTCCCTCTCAGCTCTGACGCAGAGGATGCTATTGGAGCAATCAGTGATGATGGGGATAAGGATATCCTCTACACTGGTGTAACCCTTTCTTTTAGTTTCTAAAAATTAAAGAGTAAAAGACTAAACTGACCTCACAAATTAGCTTAAAAAGTGAGGAAGAGGTAGTTTTTACTCAAAACAGAAAATGGTAAGAGGAGGTTAGAAATGAAAAGGTTTGTAGTGTATATGATGATGTTGATAGTCCTAAATCTGCTTGCTGGTATAGTCTATGCAGAAGAAAAGACGATCACTGCAGAAGAGGTTCAGAGGCATGCAGACTTTGTCTGGACCCTTGTTGCAGCCTTTCTGGTCTTCTTTATGCAGGCTGGTTTTGCAATGGTTGAAGCAGGTTTCACAAGGGCAAAGAATGCTGTAAATATCATAATGAAGAACCTTATGGACATGTCTATGGGGGCATTGGCCTTCTGGGCTGTTGGCTTTGGAATAATGTTTGGGGTATCAAAGACTGGTTGGTTTGGGACTACAGGGTTTTTCCTGAGTGATTTTGCAAGGGATGGTGATCCTTGGACACTGGCATTCTGGATGTTTCAGGTTGTGTTTTGTGCTACAGCTGCAACAATTGTATCAGGTGCAATGGCCGAAAGGACAAAATTTGTGGCTTATCTCTTCTATTCTGCGGTAATAAGTGGTCTAATATATCCTGTGTTTGGTTCATGGGCATGGGGTAGTCTTTACAAAGGCTCTGGATGGCTTGAGGGTCTTGGGTTTATTGACTTTGCAGGCTCCACAGTGGTCCATTCAGTGGGTGGATGGGCAGCTCTGGCAGGTGCAATAGTGCTTGGACCAAGAATCGGTAAATATGTGGATGGAAAGGCTCGGGCTATCCCAGGGCACAATATAACCCTTGGTGCTCTTGGTGTCTTCATACTCTGGTTTGGATGGTATGGTTTTAATCCTGGAAGCACCACAGCTGCAAATACAGATATAGCCATGATCGCTGTTAATACCACCCTTGCCGCTGCAGCTGGTGCAGTAGGTGCAATGTTTATGTCATGGATAATGTTCAAGAAACCTGATGCTACAATGACACTGAATGGTGTCCTTGCAGGACTTGTAGGTATAACAGCAGGATGTGCCAATGTTCTTCCTGCAAGCGCAGTACTGATTGGGCTGATTGCAGGTACATTAGTAGTAGTTTCAGTAATATTTATTGATCAGGTACTGAAGGTGGATGACCCCGTTGGTGCGGTTTCAGTGCATGGGGTATGTGGAGCCTGGGGCACCCTTGCAGCAGGCTTATTCAATGCTGAAGGAGTTACATTGAAGATAGTGGGTGTACAGCTACTGGGTATTGCAGCCTGTTTTCTCTGGGTCTTCCCCACAGCCTTTTTACTATTTAAATTGATTAAAGCAACAGTCGGGCTCAGAATCAGTAGAGAAGAGGAATTGGAAGGTCTCGATATGGGAGAACATGGTATTGAGGCATATCCTGATTTTCAGATTCATCCTGAAGCAAAAAGTGTAAGGGTTTAAAAAGGAGGATAAAATGAAAAAAATTGAAGCAATAATAAAACCCTATAAATTGGATGAAGTAAAGACTGCCCTTACAGAGATGGGTATTCAGGGCATGACAGTAACAGAGGTAAAGGGATTTGGAAGACAGAAAGGACATGTAGAGGTCTACAGGGGAGCAGAATATGAGGTACAGTTTCTGCCTAAGGTAAAGATAGAAGTGGTGGTTCCTGAAGATATGGCCACCTCTGTAATAGAAAAGATAATTGTCACAGCTAATACAGGCTCAATAGGCGACGGTAAAATATTTGTTGTTCCTGTAGAGGAGAGTTACAGAATAAGAACAGGCGAGACAGGCAGAGATGCTCTGTAGTAGTCCACCCTCCTTCAGGAAAGAGGGGCGTTTATAAAACGCCCCTCTTTAATCCAAATCCTGCAGGTTGAAATTATGTGAAAGCCTGTAAGTGTTAAGAGAATCCAGTTAAGGGAATGATATTTTGTATTTCTTTATCCTATAGCCGAGCTGTCTTGTGGTAATACCCAGGGCCTTGGCTGCACGACTCTGAATATAGTTATTCTCTTTGAGAGCCTGAATTATTCTCTCTCTCTCTATACGCTCTACTTCACTAAGAAGCGAAGCCTTCTGCCATAAAGTACTCTGAATAGAGTTTGTCTCTTCAGTATGAAACATGTTCATAGGAAGGTCTACTTTTTCGATCATCTTTCCTTCAGCCATTATAACCAGTCTTTCAATAGTATTTGCCAGTTCTCTTATATTCCCTGGCCAGTGATAGTTTTTGAAAATATTTATCACCTCCTGCGAGAACTCAATCCTCTTTTTATATTTCTTGTTAAACTTTCTGAGATAGTAATCAACCAGAAGAGGAATATCCTCTCTACGCTGCCTAAGTGAGGGCAGAAGAATAGCCACCACATTAAGCCTCCAGTAAAGGTCTTCTCTGAATCTCCCCTTTTTTACTTCTTCCATCAGATCACGGTTTGTGGCAGCTATGATTCTTACATCTGCCTTTATAGGTTCAGATGAACCAAGGCGCTCAAAGACCTTCTCCTGAAGAACTCTGAGAAGCTTTGCCTGTAGCTGGAAAGGTACCTCTGCTATTTCATCAAGAAATATTGTCCCTCCCTGAGCCCGTTCAAACCTGCCTATTCTCCTTTCAGTAGCTCCTGTAAAGGCTCCTCTTTCGGCTCCAAATAGCTCCATCTCAAGGAGACTCTCTGGGAGAGCTGCACAATTTACTGCAACAAAAGGGCCTTTAGCCCTACGGCTCTGATAATGGATGGTTCGTGCAATCAATTCCTTGCCTGTGCCACTTTCTCCAAGAAGAAGTACTGTGGCATCTGTTGCAGCCACCTTTGATACAGCCTTCAGTACAGCCTGAAACTTTTCAGACTCACCAATTAAATTTGGTATACTGAAACGTTCCTTTAGTTGACGTCTCAGTTCTTCCCTTTCTTTGTCTGCCTCCTGATAGCTCTTCCATAGCCCTACAAACTGGGCAACAAGAGAGGCAACCACTGTTAAAACCCTGATATCATCGTCAACACTGCCGTGCCTTTCTGAATATATTCTGTCTACACTGATAACCCCAAGCACTTCACCTTTTAACTCTAAGGGGATACATAGAAAGGAGATTCCCTGCTTTTCAGGTCTTGAACCTGTTCTATTGAGAAATTTAGGTTCTTCACCAATATTTGGAACAAACATTGCAGAACCTGTTTCTATAACTCTGCCCACTATCCCTTCACCTATCCGGTATTTGCCCCTTTTTATCTCTTCCTCTGTAAGACCATGAGCAGCGACAATCCTAAGGTCTCTTGTTACAGGATCAAGGAGATATACGCACCCCCTCTGCATATCAAGGTGTTCACTCAGGGTCTTCATTGCAGAGTTGAGATTTGCATCAAGGTCAAAAGAGGCGGTCAATACCCTGCTCACCTCAAGCAGGGCAGCCAGTTCTTTGTTCTTTTTCTCAGAACTCTCTATCATTATAGGGAATATCCTTCCTCACCGTGCTGACTGAGATCAAGCCCCTGAATCTCCTCTTCCTCTCTTACTCTCAGTCCTACAGTCCAGTCAACCACCTTCAATATCAGAAGACTTACAACAGCAGAGTATACCACAGTAGCAAGACTTGCCAGTGCCTGCACCATTACCAAAGAAAAGTTGCCATGAATTAAGCCATCTGTACCTGAAGGATTAACCAGTGTTGTGGCAAAAATACCTGTTGCAATAGCACCCCATAGCCCTCCTACTCCATGGATACCGAGTACATCAAGAGAATCATCGTATCCTATTTTGGGCTTAACTGTTACGGCAAAGTAACAGAATAGTCCCGCTCCAGCACCTATCAGCACAGCTGACAGAGGGGTTACAAAACCTGCTGCAGGTGTGATGGCAACAAGGCCTGCTATTGCACCGCTCACGGTTCCCAATGCTGTGGGTTTTCTCCTGTGCAGCCATTCTGCTATTGACCATGAAAGTGCAGCAGAAGCTGCTGCTGTATTGGTTGTTACAAAGGCAACTCCTGCCAATGCATCAGACGCAAGGGCACTGCCTGCATTGAATCCAAACCAGCCGAACCACAGAAGGGCTGCTCCAAGAATTGTCATGGGTAGATTGTGAGGCTGTATGGGTTCCTCAAGATATCCTCTTCTTTTACCGATTACAAGTGCTGCTACAATTGCAGCAATTGCAGAATTTATATGTACAACTGTACCACCAGCAAAATCAAGAGCTCCCAACTTTGATCCAATCCAGCCACCTCCCCATACCCAGTGAGCAACGGGGCTGTAAACCAGAGTAGCCCAGAGAACAGTAAAGAGAATCACAGCAGAAAACTTCATTCTTTCTGCAAAGGCACCTGTTATGAGTGCAGGGGTTATAATTGCAAACATCCCCTGAAACATAATAAAGACGAGGTGTGGTACTGTAGGTGCAAAAGGAGCTGCTTCCTGATATATTCCCTTAAGAGCAAACCATTTCAGAGAACCAATTACTCCACCAATATCTGGGCCAAAGGCAAGGGTATAGCCCCAGAGGATCCAGACCACACTTATTATGCAGAGAATAATAAAGCTATGCATTATAGTACCAAGGACATTCTTTCTCCTCACCATGCCACCATAAAAAAGCGCCAGTCCAGGTGTCATGAGCATAACAAGGGCAGTAGACACAAGCAACCATGCAGTGTCTCCAGGGTCAATCTTGTCTGCTTCAGCACCAAACCCTGGAGTATACATAACCAAAAGCAGACTTAAAGGGAGAAAAAAACTTTTGAGTATTCTTTCTACCCTCATCCTATATAGCCTCCTTTCCTTTTTCTCCTGTCCTTATTCTTATCACCTCTTCAAGTGTATATATGAATATCTTTCCATCTCCTATCTCACCTGTCCTGGCTGCCTCAGTTATCGCCTTAACCACCTCCTCTACCTTATCATCTCCTACAGCTACCTCTACCTTTACCTTTGGTAAAAACTTGACCTCATACTCTACCCCCCTGTATACTTCTAAGTGTCCCTTCTGCCTGCCAAACCCCTTCACCTCCGTCACCGTCATACCCTCTACCCCACTCCTATCAATGCCTCCCTCACCTCATCAAGCCTGTAATGCTTAATTACTGCTGATACCATCTTCATCCTCTGTCCTCCCTATAGGTAATTGGTTGCCGTTTGCCTATTTAAGATATGTTAAACCAGAACAAACATTTTTGTCAATAAAAATCTTTCAACTGATTCGGAGGGACTAACAAAAATGTAATGGATTGACAGAAATGTATTGTTAAAGAAAAAGAAATATTCTGCAAATTCAGGTTCTTATATCTGGCACTGCATTTGCTTTATAGTTTTTAAACATCTCAAAGGAGAATTGATATGAAAACCTTTTTTAGGAGCAGAAATGAAATTATAAAAGTTCATCCATGTTTTTCAGGAGATGCACATTCTCGATTCGGTAGAATTCATCTTCCGGTGGCTCCTTTATGCAACATCCATTGTAAATACTGTCTTAGAAAATATGATTGCCCCAATGAATCAAGGCCTGGTATATCAAGTAGAGTGCTGACTGTCCAAGAGGCGATAGAAAGAGTAAGATCTATTGTTACAAGGAATGAGCGACTTAGGGTGATTGCAGTGGCAGGTCCTGGAGAACCTCTTGCCAATAAGACCACTTTTGAGGTGTTAAGAGCAGTGAAGAAAGAATTTCCAGAGATAATTCTCTGTGTATCCACAAATGGCTTGCTTCTGTATGAAAGGCTTGACGATCTAATAAAGGCTGGTGTGAAAAGTATTACCATAACCATAAATGCTGTAATTCCTGAGGTTGCTGAGAGGATTTACTCATGGGTGTCTTACAGAGGTGAAACTCTTACAGGAAAGACAGCAGTAGAGTGTCTGTTGTGCAATCAGTGGAAAGGTTTGAGAGAGGCTGTAGAGGCGGGCATAATTGTAAAGATAAATTCAGTTTTAATTCCTGGAATAAATGATGAAGAGATTCCTATGATTGCATGGCTTGCTGGAAGAAGGGGTGCTGTTATACACAATATTATACCTCTTATTCCACAGGCTGAGTTTAGAACTCTTAAAAGACCAACATATGAGATGCTACAAGAAGTACGAGAAAAAAGCAGAATCTATCTTCCTCAGATGACACACTGCCGCCAATGTAGGGCTGATGCCTGTGGTAACCTCAGTGAGGACATGGATATGGAGTTAGAGACCCTTATGTCAAAAATAGGGGAAGAGTACTGTGAGATGGTTCTTTAATAGCCTCAGTGAGAGGGAAGTAGAACGATACCGAAGACAGTTGATGCTCCAGGGTTACACACTGGAGCATCAGTATAGACTGAAAAAGGCTACAGCTCTGGTTGCAGGTATTGGAGGGCTTGGAGGTACTGCCGCAGTATATCTTGCAGTTGCAGGCATTGGAAGAATGGTATTTGTACATGCAGGGAATCTTACCCTGTCTAATATGAATCGTCAGATACTAATGAGACACGAGTGGATTGGTCGTAGCAGGGTGGTACAGGCAAAAAAGACTATTGAGGAGATAAATCCTGATGTAAGAGTGGAGATATTTGATGAGAGACTGACAAAAGACAGTGTCTGGAAGTTTCTTGATGGAGTTGATATTGCACTTTCAGCAAGGCCAAACTTTGAGGAACGGAGAGTTCTGAATGAGGCATGTGTGAAAAATAAAACTCCAATGGTTGAGGCTGCAATGAACGGAATGGAAGGATATCTTTTCAGTGTGATCAGTGGTAAGACACCTTGTCTTAATTGTGTCTTCCCTGATGATGATCCTGAATGGAAGGAGTTAGGCTTTCCTGTGCTTGGTGCTGTTTCAGGTCTCCTTGGTTGTATTATGAGTATCGAAGCCATAAAGATATTAACAGGCTATGGAAGACCTCTAAAATCAGAGATGCTTTTAATCAGTACTATAGACATGGAATTCAAAAAAGTAAAGATACGCAGGAATAATAATTGCTCAGTATGTACCAGAAAGGTTTAACCCTAAGGTTGTCCCTTCAATTATTAAAAGTGTAAAATCAAGACTATGGGAGGAAGGGTGGATTATGAAGAGGGCACAAGGGGTTTGGAGACCTTAGAAGAGAAAAAGGGAAATGTGATGGGAGTATGTGCCACTTTTAATGAGAAATACCTTTGCTGCAGAGTGCATGTGATAAAAACGGTTCAGAACTGTCCTTTTAATTGTACCTACTGTTTTTTGCAGCAATACCTGAATGACAGCAAGACCAAGGTTATAACAGATATTGATAGTATAATTGAAGAGGTCTTGGAGAAGACAAACAGACAACCCTGGAGAATGTTCCGGATAGGTACATGGGAGCTTGGTGACAGTCTTGCCCTTGAAAGGGTGTTTCCACAGGCATCAATGCTTATAGAGAGATTTGCAGATATACCCAATGCAGTTCTGGAGCTTAAGACCAAATCAGCAGTAGTTGAGCCTATACTCCGTGTAAGACATAAAGGTAAAACCATTGTTTCCTGGTCTGTAAATACAGAAAGAATTATCGAGACCGAAGAGAAGGCGACTGCAGCATTAAAGCAGAGGCTGAGGGCTATGAAGGCAGTTGTTGATGCAGGCTATCTCTTAGGGATACATTTTGATCCTATGATCCTGTATAATGGCTGGCAAGAGGATTACAGACACCTGGTGCAGGAGATATTCTCCGTGGTGCCAGAGGAAAGGTTAGTATGGGTATCTATTGGTTCTCTCAGATTCTCACCGGAGATGAAGAGACTCATTGAGATAAACCATCCTTCCACCAATATAACCCTTGCGGAGATGGTTGTTGGAGATGATGGAAAGATGAGGTATGTGAAGCCAATAAGAGTCCAAATGTACAGGCTCCTTTATGAGGAATTGATGAAATACCTCTCTGGAGATTCAATAGTCTATCTCTGTATGGAGAGATGGGATGTATGGGATAAGGTCTTCGGATATCATCCCAAAAGTATTGGACATCTTGATTGGTTATTTGCCACCTCTCTCCACAGGAGATTCTCCATTGGAGTAAAGGAACCAGAAAGGGAAAGATATGAAAAAATAGCACACTTCTCAGGAGAGTAGAATGGAAATTCAGAGTATGACAGGTTTTGGGGATGCAGAAAACAGGGGCTTCAGAGTAGAGGCAAGATCAGTTAATCACAGGTTTATGGATATCCATTTCAGGATGCCCTATTTTCTCAATCCCTATGAGATGCATCTGCGGAATATACTTAAAGAGTATTTCAGCCGGGGCAGATTTGATATCACAGTCACCTTTACAGAAGATATTGAGATAAAAATAGGGATCAACAGAAGACTTGCTGCTTCAGTAATTAAGGCTTTGAAAGAGCTAAAGGAAGCAGAAGGTCTTGAGGAATCTCCAGGAATTACCCATCTCTTCTGGTTCAGGGATAGTATATTTCAGCAGGAGCCAGATTTCAGTCTTGATGCCCTTGAGGCCACCTTCCGAGAGGCATTAGAGAAGCTAAGGGAGATGAGGATCAAGGAAGGTCTTATGCTTGTTGAAGGGATTTACAATATTATTGATGCAGTGGAGGAGATGATCAAGGAGATTGAAGAGCTCAGTTCTGAATTAGTTGATGAGAGATTCAAGGAATTAAAAGAAAAGGTGCAACGTCTTATTGATAATTCAGAGATAGATGAGACGAGGCTTTTACAGGAGATAGCCTTTATGGCAGAAAAGGCGGATATCTCAGAGGAACTATCAAGGCTTAAGAGTCATATTAAACAACTAAGGGATACTCTGAGGAAGGGGCCCTCTGTGGGGAGAAAGCTGGACTTTATTTTACAGGAGTGTTTCCGTGAGATAAATACCATAGGTTCTAAATCAACAGACTACAGAATATCAGAAAGAGTGGTAAAGGTTAAGACAGAGATAGAGAAGATAAGAGAACAGGCACAGAATCTACAATGAAGAAGGAAAAGCGCTGGATAGAGGGTATATGTAAGGCCTATTGTACTTTTTATAAAGAAGAAAAGACAGAATTATACTGTGGTGCCTATAGGTTTATTGTATCAGAATTCAGAGAAGATGATCTAAAAGAAGTGCCTGATGATTACTGGATAGACTACTCACAAGATGACTGGATCCTGAATAACATCTGCCACAGGTGTGAGTTCTTTATTGATGGATGTGAGTTCAGGCAGAGTGGTTCCTCACCGCCCTGTGGTGGATACACTATTTTGGAGTTTTTCAGGAAGAAGAGAACCTAAGGGACATCTGCTGCAGAGGGGTTTTCTTTTACAGTGGTTCTTTCCTACAGCGACCAGAAGGGCATGATACTCATTGAAGAGTTGAGGGTCCCGTGGTAAGCTACTCTGGAAGAGGTCTTGAATTTCAGAATATTTGGCATCCTCTCCCACAATACCATGTCTCTGGAGAATCCTCTTTGTGTAGGCATCTACAACAAATACAGGTCTGTTAAATGCATAAAGCAGTATTGAGTCCGCTGTTTCTGGTCCTATGCCTTTCACCTGAAGCAATTCCTTTCTTAGTGTTTCAGTATCTTCTTTTTTCATGCGCTCTATATCTCCACACCATCTATGATGGAGGTATTCAAGGAATGCCCGTAGTCTTTCTGCCTTTATATTATAGTATCCAGCAGGCCTTATGAATTCTGAGAGTCTTTCAATGGGTAGTTTATAAAGTGTATGGGGTGAGAGCAGGCCAGCAGCTTTTAGATTTGATATTGCCTTCTCTACATTGGTCCAGTTTGTATTCTGTGTAAGAATGGCCCCAACCATCACCTCAAAGGTACTGTCTGCTGGCCACCAGTACTGAGGACCATAGGTGTTGTAAAGGAGTTTAAACGCTCTATCTATAAAGTATCTATTCCCCTTCTTCACCTCTATCTAAAAACCTTTTTTATCTCCTTTAAAGGAAATTTCTTCACAATATCTATAGCCTCTTCATAGGACATCTTGTTGTAGTTGAGTACAAACACAACCCCTTGAGTATTGGTAACTCCTTTGATCTGGACTACAACTGTTCCAGAATTGTCCCCCTTTTGATGGCTTACACCAGCAGGGAAACCCTCCAGTGAAAATGTCTTAAAGAACTCATCAGGGCTATCATAGGTCATGCCCATTCCGAAGGGAACCCATGCAGCCATAGCAGAGAAACCACCTAATATTTGTGCATGGAGTTCTTTGGAGCCTTTATGGTATGTCCTTTCTGCTGTGACCATCTCACCCATTGGGCTACTCATGTTTGACCCTGTGGGTTGTTCAGCCTTCCAGCCTCTAAGGTCAATAAGAAACTTGTAGAGTTCTGAATATTTTGGCAGACTGCCTGCCTGAACTGAGACAGCAGAAAAGAGTAAGATTACTACAGTTATCAAAAACCTTTTCATATTTACCTCCTCATTATTTATTAAGTTAAATACTCATAAAGTGGCCACCTCTCCGGGAGTCTCCCCAGCCTGTGTAATCTCCCATTACGATGTTTACTCCCCCAAAATAGAGGTCTTTACTGTCCCATATGTTTATATTATATATCTTACTCAATAAAGCCGCTGTTTTGTCATCAAACCCTGGTTCCATCTGAACCACTTCTTCATCGTCTAAGTGGAATCTTGGTGCTTCTACAGCCTCCTTCACAGCCATTCCCTCATCTATTAGGTTTAGTATTACCTGAAGTATGGCTGTTCTGATCCGTTTGCTTCCACCACTGCCAAGCACAGCATGGATTCTGCGGTCTTTTTCTATAAAGGTAGGACTCATCATTGAGGCAACTCTCTTGCCAGGTGGTGTCTTAAAAAATCCTTCTGGATGCAAGTCTTCCTCTCCCATCATATTGTTGAGCATGATGCCTGTGTTAGGCATGAAACATCCAGACCCTGTCCCATTGGATAGGGTTATTGAGGCTGCATTGCCATTGCCATCAATTATACTTATATGGGTGGTGCCTGTTTTAGAAGTTTTATACCGGTTCATCTCTTTCATAGCAGAACATCTCAGGACCTGTATTTCTGATGGTGACAGAGTATGTATATGGAACTGCTTCAGGTAATCGAGTGCAATACATATCAGTCTGCCACCAAGGGATGGTGGAGGGTTTGTGAGAATCCTGTATCCTCTATAATTACATTCAAGAGGATAATGGAGCTGAACCTCATAGGATTGCATATCTTCAGATGTTAGAATTCCACCTTCCTTAGACATCTCCTTTTCAAGCCTTTTGCCTCCTTTCAGATAGAACTCATCAATCCATCTCTGGGGTGAAGAGAGTGAAAGGAACTCTTTCAGTAGGGGATTGTATAGTCTGTCACCTCCTGAGGTGTCAAAAATCTCTCTGCCGTATTCAGTGAGATTAAGGATAGGTCTCAGTATCTCGAACTGGTAGAGCAGATTTTCAGTCAAGGGTATCCCTTCATCTAAGTATCTGAGAGCAGGGGCTATTAGGTCTTCTATCTCCATACTGCAGAGGTCATCATATATGCGTATTAGTCCTTTCAACACACCTGGTACGGCAACAGACCCCATCCCGATATAGAATTCCTGAACAGTGGCTTTAAACTTTAATTGCACAGGTATCATTTTGGGTTCAGCACCTTCTGGTGCATCCTTGCCAGGGGCATTAACAAAGAAGTCATAAACTAAGGTCTCTTTACTCTTAGACAGGTGGGCAAGAAGAAAGCCTCCTCCTCCAAGGCTCGAGAGTGTGGGTTCTGTAACCACAGATGCAAACCCTGCAGCTACTGCAGCATCAAAGGCATTTCCTCCTTTCTGGAGCATCTCTATAGCTGCCTCTGTAGTGAGGGGATGGCTTGAGGAGACGGCTCCTTTCATAAGAAGAATTCTCCTTGAATCGTCTTTATAACCTTCCTCAGATCAGAAGTCTGCTGGAAGAGTTCAAGCTGTCTATGGGCTCCTGTTCCTTTCTCCAGAATCCTCTCTACATGCCTCAGATATTCTGAACAGCCGAGACTCCTTGCCTCATTCTGGATGAGCTTCAGCAGATCAAGAATCGCATCCCTGATAGGATGGACTCCTGAGCTTATAGGATTTGCAAAGACTCCATTAAGGCCGTATCTTGCAGCCTGCCATTTATTTGCTCTATGAATCTGTATATATGTCTTTGGATGATGAGGAAGGTTGCCTATATGTACAACAATACTTTGGACAAATGCGGCAATTGCGAGAATGTCTCTGAATCTGCAAGGGATATCACATATCCTGATCTCAACTGTGCCAAAATCAGGATGAGGTCTTACATCCCACCACAGGTCTTTTACTGTCTCAATATATCCTGCCTTCATAAGCATCAGTACAAGGTGGTTGAACTCATGCCAGCCATCTATATACTCAGGCATACCAGAGCGGGGTAGTGCCTCAAAGAGTTTTGTTCTGTATGAAAATAGCCCTGTTTTTTCACCTTCATAAAAGGGTGAAGACGTGGTAAGTGCAAGAAGCAGAGGAAGATAGATCCTTATGGTGTTTGTTATCTGGATAGCCTCTTCAGGTCCCTTGACCCCTATATGTACATGAAGACCCTGAGCAATAAACCTTCTTCCAACGATCTGGAGGTCTTCCATGATCTGTTTATATCTGGGATTGTCTGTTACAGATTGTCTTGAACCACGGGCAAAGGGATGAAGGCTTGCAGAAAAGAAGGTTGCATCAAAGGGCTTTAGAATCCCTTCAAGATACTCTAAGGATTCTCTGAGGTCTTGCTCCACTTCTGAGATAGTTTCGCATATTCCTGTGTTGATTTCTATCATAGATTTCAGGAATTCTTCCTTTATCTTCTGGCGGTATTTTTGATCCACTCTTCTGAGGACTTCGGGGGCTATATTCAGTAAATGGCAGGTCTCTGAATGTATCAATTGGAGTTCCAGTTCTACTCCGATAGTAGGTCCAGAACTTGACTTAAACTCTAACATTCCTGTGCTTTAGAACCTCTACTGCTTTTTTCACCACCTCTGCATAAAAGGCCGCTCCAACCCTTATGACTTCCTCATCAAAATCAAAATTGCTACTGTGTGTAGGCACAAATTTGTGCAGACTATTATGGGCACCAAAACGGACAAAGCATCCAGGTATATGCTCTAAATAATATGCAAAATCCTCTCCTCCCATGCTCGGTTGGGTGAGAATAATAACACCATCCTCTCCTATTACTTCCTTTGCAGCCTCCTTTGCGATCCTGTATCCCTCTGGATGATTCATCACAGGAGGGTAGCCTTCATGGATGCTTACATAAACATCAGCACCATGTAGAGAAGAGACAGAAGCAGCGGTCTTTTTGATTTTTTCTATAACAATATCCCTGGTTCTTTTGTCTGTACACCTTATAGTACCTCTTAACACAGCCTCATCAGCTATTGCATTATAGGCAGTTCCGGCATGGAAGCTCCCTATACTTACAACAGTGGGATTCAGAGGGTCTACACTCCTTGACACTATGCTCTGAAGAAGTGTTACAATCTGGGCTCCCACAACCACTGCATCCACTGTCTCGTGAGGACGGGCAGCATGTCCACCCTTACCAATGATTCTTATCTCGAGACTATCAGTGTATGATGTATCCATGTACTGTCGTATAGCAATACTTCCTACAGGAAAGTGCATATCTATATGGCCACCGAATATCATGTCTACACCATCAAGCACACCTGCCTCAATCATTGCCCTTGCACCTCCGCCTCCTTCCTCTGCAGGTTGAAAAATAAATACCACATTACCCTCTGGAGGTGACTCTTTAAGAAGCATGGCAGCGCCAATAAGCATTGCTATATGTCCATCATGCCCACATGCATGCATATAACCACTCACCCTGGAGCTGAATGGCAGTCCTGTCTTCTCCTCCACAGGCAGTGCATCCATATCTGCCCTGATTGCGATTGTAGGGCCCGAAGGAGTGGTTTCAAGACGGGCCACAACTCCTGTCTTTCCAACGCCTGTCTTATGCCATATGGAGAGTCTGCTCAGGGCAACACTTACTGTCTCTGCTGTTTTTGCCTCCTGAAAGGCTGGCTCAGGCCACTGGTGTATCTTACGCCTTATATGGCATAGATATTCAAAGGTTCCATCATTTATCATTTCTCTATATCTCATCATTAGTTAATTTTACCAGATTACCACAATTTTAAATCAAAACTGCTATAATTATTTATTTCAGAACTGTATAAAGGAAAGGTTTAACATAATGCTTGCTAAAAGGATTATACCCTGTCTTGATGTAAAGGACGGCAGGGTCGTCAAAGGGGTCAATTTTGTAAACATACGGGATGCAGGAGACCCTGTTGAGAATGCCATATATTATGATCAGGAGGGGGCAGATGAGCTGGTATTCCTTGATATAACCGCCTCACACGAGAAACGAAAAATAATACTTGATGTGGTGGAACGGACTGCAGAGGATGTCTTCATGCCTCTTACTGTTGGAGGAGGAATAAAGACACTGGATGACATAAGAGACCTCCTGAATGCAGGCTGTGATAAAGTCTCCATAAACACATCAGCAGTGAGAGATCCTGAATTCATAAGAGAGGCTTCTGAAAGGTTTGGTTCTCAGTGTATTGTGGTGGCAATTGATGCAAAGAGGGTCCATGACTCCAGATTTGAGATTGACCGGCCAAGGGAGATTCCTGACTGGTTAAAAGATAACAAGTCCTTAGAGCACCTAAGGGTTTCTTCCCACAGCAGGCCGAAACAGTGGGAGGTTTTCACCCACGGAGGTCGCCGTCCGAGAGGGATTGATGCAGTAGAATGGGCAAAATATATGGAAAAGCTTGGGGCAGGAGAGATACTTCTTACCTCTATGGACAGAGATGGAACCAAGGATGGATACGATATAGACCTGACCAGGGCTGTTGCAGAGGCGGTGGGAATCCCTGTGATTGCCTCAGGAGGAGCCGGCACCCTGGAGCACCTCTACGAGGCCCTTACAGAGGGCAGGGCAGATGCAGCCTTAGCAGCCTCTATATTCCATTACAGGGAATACACTATACGGGAGGCAAAGGAATATCTCAGAGAAAAAGGGGTTGTGGTTAGACTTTAAAATAAAAAAACACTTTGGAGGCACTAAATGAAGATTGATGAACTCTGTATCAACACTATCAGGTTTCTCGCTGTGGATGCAATCCAGAAGGCGAATTCAGGGCATCCAGGAATGCCCATGGGTGACGCAGCAATGGCCTATGTGCTGTGGGACAGGTTTTTGAAACACAATCCCAAGAACCCCAAGTGGTTTAACAGGGACAGGTTCGTTCTGTCAGCCGGACACGGCTCGATGTTGCTTTACAGTCTCCTGTATCTAACAGGATATCCCCTGAGTCTGAAGGAGATAAAGAAATTCCGCCAATGGGGTAGCAAGACCCCAGGACATCCTGAGTATGATCCGGAAACCGGTGTGGAGACCACAACAGGCCCTCTGGGACAGGGGTTCGGTATGGGCGTGGGAATGGCGATGGCAGAGAGGTTCCTGAGAGAGTATTTTAACCGTCCAGGCTTCCCAGTGATAGACTACTATGTCTACGCTATCTGCAGTGATGGGGACATAATGGAGGGTATATCTTCTGAGGCAGCCTCTATTGCAGGCCATTTTAAATTGGGCAAGATCATTTACCTCTACTCAGACAACCGTATCACCATAGAGGGTTCAACAGAACTGAGTTTTTCAGAGGATGTGGCAAGACGGTTCAAGGCATACGGCTGGCATGTCCAGAAGGTGAATGGTTATAACCTTAAAGAGATAGCAGATGCGATCAGACAGGCAAAGAAGGAGAAGGACAAACCCTCTCTTATCATCGCAAGAACACACATAGCCTTTGGAAGTCCAAACAAACAGGATACGGCAGAATCTCATGGTGCTCCTCTTGGGGAGGAAGAGGTGAGGCTTACAAAGCTGGCGGCTGGATGGCCTCTTAAACCAAAGTTCTATGTGCCCAAAAGGGCACTTCAGCATATGAGAAAAGCGGTGAAGAGAGGAAGAGAGGCTGAAAAGAAGTGGAGACAGATGTTGAGAAGATACAGCAGAAGGTATCCTGACCTATATCAGAAGTTCATTGAGTTTACAGAGGGCCGGTTGCCTGAGGGATGGGACAGGGACTTGCCGGTTTTCACTCCTTCGAATGGGGCTGTAGCCACCAGGTCAGCCTCTGGGAAGGTTCTCAATATCCTCGCAGACAGGATTCATAATCTTATTGGAGGCTCTGCTGATTTGGCGCCATCAAATAACACCTATCTAAAAAAATATCCTGATTTTGGACTCCAAAAAAAGGGCAGAAATATCCATTTTGGGGTGAGGGAGCACGCAATGGCTGCAGCTCTTAATGGTATGGCCCTTGCTGGGGGTGTAATCCCCTATGGAGGAACCTTTCTTGTGTTCTCAGACTATATGAGACCCTCAATAAGGCTTGCTGCAATGATGCATCAACATGTGATTTATGTATTCACCCATGACTCTGTGGGGCTTGGTGAGGATGGTCCTACCCATCAGCCGATAGAGCACCTCACCTCTTTAAGGGCGATCCCTAATTTTACAGAGATAAGACCTGCAGATGCAAATGAGACGAGAGAGGCATGGAAAATTGCTCTTAGCAGAAGAGGAGGCCCAGTGGCTCTGATCCTCACAAGGCAGAAGGTTCCTGTAATTGACAGACAAAGGTATGCCTCAGAGGAAGGCATACACAGAGGTGCCTATATAGTTGCAGACTCTGCTGGTATGCCTGATGTGATAATTCTTGCATCTGGGTCTGAGGTCCATCTTGCCCTTGATGCCTACGAGAGGCTTCTGAAAGAAGGGATAAAACCAAGGGTGGTAAACATGGCCTCATTCCGTATATTTGATGAACAGCCGGAAGACTACAGGGCAGAGGTGCTTCCACCAGAGGTACAAAAGAGGATTGCTGTTGAGGCAGGTGCCACCCTCTGCTGGCATAAATATATAGGGCTGAAAGGGAGAATAATAGGAATAGACCGGTTCGGGGCTTCTGCACCATACAAGGTGATATTTGAGAAGTTCGGTTTCACCACAGAAAATATTGTCAATATAGTTAAAGAGCTTGTATAGATTTTAAGTGGTTAGTTTTTGCCTCTTGTCTAAGTAAGCCGTATGTGAGAATTTAGATTGCTCTTCATAAGCCGACCAGGGTCAAATTAGGATTGTAAAATTCTTATAATAGTTGACACCTTTTATAAAAAGATTTTAGAATTTAGAATCCTTTGACGAATGAATTACAGCAGAAGAGGAGGAAGTAGATGGGATATGTAGAGGGTTTGAAATGTAGAGAATGTGGTAGACAGTACAATGTAGAACCCATCTATGTCTGTGAGTTCTGTTTTGGGCCTCTTGAAGTAATTTATAATTATGAAAAAATCAAGAAAGTAATCTCGAAAAAAAAGATTGAAAATAGAGATGAGACCTTGTGGCGGTATAAAGAACTTTTACCGATAGATGGACCTCCACAGGCTGGTCTTTATTCTGGATTTACTCCTCTTGTGAAGGCAGAGAATCTTGCAAAGGTTCTGGGAGTTAAAGAACTTTACATAAAAGACGATACAGTAGTACACCCAACATTCTCTTTTAAAGATAGAGTAGTGGCTGTGGCACTTACAAAGGCAAAAGAATTCGGATTTGATACCGTTGCCTGTGCCTCTACAGGCAATCTTGCCCATTCTGTATCTGCCCAGGGGGCAAAGGCAGGTTTTAAGAGGTTTATCTTTATTCCTGCAACCTTGGAGGCGAGCAAGATAGTTTCTTCCCTTGTGTTTGAGCCTCATCTTATTGCAGTGGATGGGAATTATGATGAGGTTAACAGGCTTTGTTCTGAGATCGCCAACCAATACAGGTGGGCCTTTGTGAACATAAATATAAGACCCTTTTATGCTGAAGGTTCAAAGACAATCGGATTTGAGATTGCTGAACAGCTGGGCTGGAAGGCGCCTGACAATGTGGTAGTCCCCTGTGCCAGTGGTTCATTACTTACAAAGATATGGAAGGCTTTCAAGGAACTCAAGGAGGTGGGAATAATAAAGAGTGCTAATACCAAGATCTTTGCAGCACAGGCTAAGGGATGTAATCCTATTGTAACAGCAATAAAGAATGATACTGATGTTATAAGACCAGTGAAGCCAGATACCGTGGCAAAATCTCTTGCTATAGGCAATCCTGCTGATGGTTATTATGCATATAAGGCAGTGAAGGAGTCTGGAGGATATGGAGAGGATGTAACGGACGATGAGATAGTGGAAGGAATGAAGCTTCTTGCACGAACAGAAGGCATCTTTGCAGAGACCGCGGGTGGGGTTACAGTAGCAACCACTAAGAAATTGATAGAACAGGGCTACATAGGCAAAAATGAGGTTACAGTTATATGTGTTACAGGCAATGGGCTAAAAACTAAGGAGGCATTTGATGGTAGAATGAGTGAACCGATCTATATAAAACCCAATATAGAGGCTTTTGAGAAGACATTAAAGAGGTTAAAGATTTTAAAATAATATTTAATTAATAAGGGGGTAACAATGGCAGTAAAAGTTAGAATACCAACACCTTTACAGAGGTTAACCAATGGCCAGGAAGTGGTAGAGGGCAAGCCTGGCAAGATTATCGATCTTATTATGGAGCTCGACAGCCGTTATCCTGGACTTGCTGAGAGGGTCTCTGAGAATGGCAAGATAAGAAGGTTTGTAAATATCTATGTTAATGAAGAGGATATCCGCTTTCTACAGGCCGAAGAGACAGAAGTAAAGGATGGGGATGAGGTATCAATAGTTCCTGCAATTGCAGGAGGAAGGGGGAATTAATGAAAGTAAGGGTTAAGTTAACCTTTCCACAGCATCTTATTAAAGAACCTGTCCTTTTTACTATGGCCAAGAAGTATGATGTAATGCCTAACATACGAAGGGCCCGTGTTACTGATACTGTAGGAGAGATGGTCTTGGAACTTGAGGGAGAGGAGGAAAACCTCAATAAAGGGCTTCAGTCTTTAAGAGACCAAGGTGTAGAAGTGGAGTATGTAGAGGGTGATATAATTGAATAAGGAGGTAGGTGAATCATGATTAATGCATCAGAGCAGTTATCTGGTCAGGCAGACCAGGATGACCGAATGTGTGAGCAATGGAAAGGAATCCTTTATCATTACAGAGAGTTTCTCCCGGTCACAGAAAAAACCCCTATCATTACCCTATATGAAGGCAATACGCCTCTTATCAATTCAGTAAATATTCCAAAATATCTTGGTCTGAAACTTGATCTCTATTTTAAATTTGATGGTGCAAATCCTACAGGCTCCTTTAAGGATAGAGGCATGACCATGGCTATCTCAAAAGCATTAGAGGAGGGTGCAAAGGCTGTTATATGTGCATCCACAGGTAACACCTCGGCCTCAGCAGCAGCTTATGCAGCCAGGGCAGGGATAAAGGCGATAGTGCTCATACCTGAAGGTAAAATCGCCCTGGGGAAACTTGTACAGGCACTTGTACATGGCGCTGTGGTAGTGCAGATTGAAGGCAACTTTGACCAGGCACTGAGGATAGTAAAAGAGATGGTGAGGAGATATCCTATAACCCTTGTTAATTCCATTAATCCATACAGACTTGAAGGACAGAAAAGTGCAGCCTTTGAGGTATGTGACCAACTGGGCAAAGCCCCGGATTATCATGCCCTTCCTGTAGGAAATGCAGGTAATATAACAGCATACTGGAGAGGGTACAAACAGTACCATGAGGCAGGTAGGATTAAATCTCTTCCCAAAATGCTTGGATTTCAGGCAGAAGGAGCCGCTCCAATAGTGCATGGGAAGGTTATAGAAAAGCCAGAAACCGTGGCTACTGCTATAAGGATCGGCAACCCTGCAAGCTGGAAGTATGCTGAACAGGCAAGGGATGAATCTGGTGGAGTGATCGAGGCGGTAACGGATGAAGAGATACTGCAGGCTTATAAGATGGTTGCCTCTATGGAGGGCATATTCTGTGAGCCTGCATCTGCAGCTTCAGTGGCGGGTGTGATAAAGTTGTACAGACAGGGTTATTTTAAAGGTGGTGAGACAGTGGTATGCACTCTTACAGGTAATGGACTGAAAGACCCTGATACTGTCTTTAAGGTGGTTTCTGAACCAAGAAAGGCAAAGGCAAGCATCGAGTCAGTAGAAGAGGTTCTTCAGGATGTTCTTGATTTCAATCAGAAGGGCTCTCTCAAACCTGACAATAGCAGTCCCTTTCCTTATTAATTAATTCCCTGTATAATATACTTTTATGAAGTATGTTGTTATCATAGGGGATGGTATGGCAGACAGGCCTTTGAAGGAGTTAGATGGGAAGACGCCACTTCAGGTTGCCTTTACTCCTAATATGGATAAACTTGCCAAAAAGGGGATACTGGGTATGGTAAGAACTATCCCAGAAGGGTTCAGTCCTGGCTCTGATGTGGCAAACCTCAGCATACTCGGTTATGACCCTAAGGTCTACTACTCAGGAAGGGCCCCTCTTGAGGCAGCAAGTATGGGTATACACCTGGAGGATTCTGATGTGGCATACAGATGTAATCTGGTTACCATTAAATACAGCAAGACTCATACTCGAGCTATAATGGAGGACTACAGTGCAGGACATATAAGCACGGAGGAAGCCAAAGAGTTAATAGATTCAATAAATGACGCACTTGGGGATGATGAAATAAAGTTCTATCCCGGAATAAGTTACCGTCATCTTATGATCTGGAAGAATGGGGAGGTGGATATTGAGTGTATTCCCCCTCATGATATCATGGGAAAAGAGATTGCCGATTATCTGCCTCGTGGAAAGGGTGATGAATTTCTGAGAGCCTTAATGGAACGCTCTGTAGAAATACTGGAGAGCCATCCTGTTAACAGAAAAAGGATATCTGAAGGAAAGCCACCAGCTAACAGTATCTGGCTCTGGGGACAAGGGAGAAGACCTTCTATTCCCACCTTTCAGGAGAAGTATGGCATCAGTGGTGCACTGGTTAGTGCTGTTGATCTTACAAAAGGCTTGGGTATATATGCAGGATTTGAAATTTTAAAGGTTCCTGGGGTTACAGGGTATATTGATACCAATTATACTGGCAAGGCAGAGTATTCTCTGAAGGCCCTTGAAAGGCACGATTTTGTATATATTCATGTGGAGGCTCCTGATGAGGCAGGACACAGCGGGGACCTGAAGATCAAGATAAAAGCTATCGAAGACTTTGATACAATGCTGGTGGGTACCCTTCTAAGAGGGATAAAGACATTCGAAGATTATAGGATACTTCTTATGCCAGACCATCCGACACCCCTGGAGGTGAGGACCCATACTACTGAGCCAGTTCCATTTGTGATATATGACAGCAGGATAGAGAATGAAAACCCTATTGATGGGTTTAGTGAGGCTATAGAAGAGGTAGATGATATTCTCTCTTTTGAAGAAGGATATAGACTAATGGATTACTTTCTTCAAGAAAGCCCAAATAAAGAGTAGGGGGTTTAAGGAGGCATTAAGACATGTTGATTGTTCAGAAGTATGGCGGCACATCTGTTGGGAGCATAGAGAGAATTAAGGCAGTAGCAGAGAGGGTTGTTAATACAAAAAAGGCAGGCCATGATGTGGTTGTGGTGGTCTCTGCGATGGCGGGTGAGACGGATAAACTCATCTCCCTTGCCAAGGAGATATCAGATATGCCGCCTGAAAGAGAGATGGACCTTCTGCTTTCCTCTGGTGAGAGGATCTCTGCAGCATTAATGGCTATAGCAATAAATAAGCTTGGACAGAAAGCAAAATCCTTTACTGGAAGACAAGTGGGGATCATCACAGATACATCCCATACAAAGGCGAGAATCGAAAGAATCAGTGCTGAAAGTGTTAGAGAGGCCCTCCAGGAGGGTATAATTCCTGTGATTGCAGGATTTCAGGGGATAACAGAGACATCAGAGGTTACCACCCTTGGCAGAGGAGGTTCTGATCTAACAGCGGTTGCAGTTGCTGCTGCACTTAATGCAGACCTCTGTGAGATCTATACAGATGTGGAAGGGGTATTCACCACTGATCCCGGTATAGTACCAAATGCAAGAAAACTGGAGAAGATATCCTATGAGGAGATGCTTGAGCTTGCAAGTCTCGGGGCAAAGGTGCTTCAGACCAGATCAGTAGAGTTTGCAATGAAGTATGATGTGCCTCTGGTTGTGAGGTCATCATTTTCAGATAAACCAGGGACCCTTGTGGTTAAGGAGGATAGAGATATGGAAAGAGTTTTAGTCTCAGGTGTTGCCTATGATAAAAATCAGGTAAAGATAACTATTATGAGTGTGCCTGACAGGCCAGGAATTGCTGCAAGGCTTTTTAAAGAGGTTGCTGATGCAAATATTGTGGTTGATATGATTGTCCAGAATATCAGTATTGATGGAAAATTTGCAGATATATCCTTCACTGTGCCCAAGGCAGACAAAGACAAAGCAGTAGAGATTACCGAGAAGGTTTCAGAAGCCCTTGGTGCCAAAGGGGTATCAGTGGATGAGAATATCGCAAAAGTCTCAATAGTGGGTGTAGGGATGAAGACTCATTCGGGTGTAGCAGCAAAGATGTTTGAGACTCTTGCTAAGGAGGGTATAAATATCATGATGATAAGCACCTCAGAGATAAAGGTATCATGTGTGATTGACTCTAAATATACTGAGCTGGCTGTCAGGGTACTGCATGATGCTTTTGAACTGGGCTCATAGCACCTCAAAATGGGGATAAAAAGAAAGAAACAATCTCCTGTCTGCCTTCTTGAACCTGTATCTGAGCCCTTTGCCTTAGTAATATTTGGAGCCTCAGGAGACCTTACCAAGAGAAAGCTTATTCCTGCCCTGTTTAACATCTATAAGGAGTCTCTTGTACCAGAAAGATTCTTTATTCTTGGCACTGCAAGGACTGAATACTCAAGTATTGAATTTAGAGATATACTGTCAGAGCATGTAACCACAGATGCACTTTGGCAGAACTTCAAGAGACATCTCTTTTTCCAGCCTATTGATTATAATGACAGAATCACATATATAACTCTAAGGAAGACGCTTAAGAGACATGAGAAGACCTTTCAGACGAAAGGTAACAGGCTCTTTTATCTTGCTGTTCCACCACAGCTTACTGAAGATATAGTAAAAATGATTGGAGAAAGTGGACTTGCTGAGAGTGAAGGATGGAAAAGAATTGTGGTAGAGAAACCCTTTGGATGGGATTTGCCCTCTGCAAAGAGACTGAATGAACTTCTCCAGAGATACTTTAAAGAGGAGGAGATATTCCGTATTGACCACTACCTTGGTAAGGAGACTGTGCAAGATATTCTTCTGTTTAGGTTTGCCAATTCTATATTTGAACCAATATGGAATAGGAACTTTATTGACCATGTCCAGATTACTGCCTCAGAGAGTATAGGAGTAGAAAAGAGGGCAGGATACTATGAGAAGGCAGGCATTATAAGAGACATGTTCCAGAATCATATACTTCAGTTAATGAGCCTAATAGCAATGGAGCCACCTGCACTGTTTGAGCCAGCCAGGATAAGGGAGGAGAAGGTTAAAGTGTTCAGATCCCTGAGAGAGATAACAAGGGCAGATATACCTGAGTATACGGTGTTTGGTCAGTATATTGAAGGAGTGATAGATGGACAGAAGGTTGTGGGATACAGAGATGAGGAAGGGGTAAGAAAGGATTCCCATACTCCTACATTTGCTGCACTTAAGGTCTTTATAGATAACTGGCGATGGCAGGGGGTTCCTTTCTATCTCCGTTCAGGCAAAAGGCTTAAAAGACGAGTTACAGAGGTATCAATACATTTCAAGACAGTTCCTCACTCAATCTTTAAAAATGTCTTATCTGAGGAGATAAAGCCGAATGTGCTTGTTTTTAGAATACAGCCTGATGAGGCTATAGAACTTACCTTTCAGACAAAAATACCAGGGACAACATTATGCTTTAGAGAGGTGACAATGAACTTCTCCTACCGTCAACAAGACCATTCCATGCCTGAGGCATATGAGAGAGTCCTGATGGACTGCTTAAGGGGTGACCATCTCATCTTTGTGGGGCAGGAGGGGGTGGAAAAGGCCTGGGAGTTTTTTACCCCTATCCTGAAGTTCCTCGATAAAGGCAAAAAACTTATATTCCATATTAATGATTATAGGGCAGGCACCTGGGGGCCTCCAGAGGCAGAGGAGTTTATTAGAAGAGATGGCAGACAGTGGTGGGTAAGATAGTTCCTTTAAAAAATGAGGAAGAGATGGCTCTTTATGCAGTTCGGAAGATTAAACACCTTTGTCAAAAGGCCTTATTTATGAGAGGAAGATTCAATATGGCAGTCTCAGGTGGCCGTTCTCCTATAGCAGTGCTGAAAAGGCTTGCTCAAGAGGATATGTCTTGGCAGAATGTCCATATTTTCCAGGTGGATGAAAGATATGTAAGCCCTGATAGCCCTACGAGCAATTCTAAGATGCTTAAAGAGATGCTGCTCAGCAGGGTTTCCATTCCTGTAGAGAATATCCATTTTATTGATACAGGATTGACAATACAGGAAGCTGCGAGAGAATATGAGAATCTGCTGCGTCTCTGTTTAAGAGAGGGTTTTGATCTTGTTATTCTTGGGCTCGGGGCAGACTGTCATATTGCCTCCCTTTTCCCCTACAGCCCTCTTTTGAAACAGCCGCAGAGATGGGTAGCTGAAGTTATTGAACCTTCTGTAGTTCCAGCAAGAGTGACTGTTACATTGCCATTGTTAAGAAGATCAGGAAGCATTTTTCTTATTGTTACAGGAAAAGAGAAAAGCGATGCTTTCAGGAGGCTAACAGATATTTTTATAGCTCCTGAGGCCTGTCCTGGAAAGTATCTTTATGAACTTCAGCAGACCGAAGTCTTGGTTACAGCAGACGCATATAGCAATAATTAAAGGTATATAAATTCTGACTCTGGAGACCTAAGTTGTTGACCTCTGTCCTTATTATTAAGCATAATCATAAAAAGGATAGATTTTTCAGTAGCCAAACCACCTTTGATATAATTCAATTAAGGTGAGAGTTTCAGTAATAATAAGCACTTATAACCGCCCAGAATATTTGAGGCTTGCATTAAAAGCATATCTTAATCAGACGGTTCTACCAGAAGAGATAGTTATAGCAGATGACGGCTCTTCTGAGGAGACAGAGAGAGTGATTAAAGAATTCGAAAATAATGGAGATGTAAAAATAATTCATTGCTGGCATGAAGACAGAGGTTTCAGAGTCTCTGAGATCAGAAACAAGGCAGTGGCACTCAGTTCAGGCCAATATATTATCTTCTCAGATGATGATACAATTCCCTCAAGGTATTTAGTAGAAGACCATATCAGATATGCTGAAAGAGGATATTTTATTCAAGGACATAGGGTTCTGCTCGGTCCAAAGGCTTCTGAATATTTTAAGCACTCTGAGATCACATACCCTCGGCTATTCCGTCTATATATAAATGGAGAGGTCCAGAATATCTCAAACTCTTTTAGGTTTTGGATTCCTATAATAATGAAGACAAAAAGAATAAAAGGCGTGAGAAGCTGCAACATGAGCATGTTCAGAGATGATTTTATTGCTGTCAATGGTTTTAATGAAGAATTCCAAGGATGGGGGAAAGAGGATACAGAGCTTGTTGTAAGGTTGTATAAGTACGGGTTGAAACGGAAGGATATAAAGTTTAGGGCAAATGTGTTCCATCTTTATCATGATAAATACAACAGGGATGCCCTGAGGAGGAATATAGAACTGCTGGAGAGGACATTAAAGAGTGATAAGTATTACTGTAAAGAAGGGATAGACAAATATCTTTAAGGGGAGGAGCAGTTGTTGCTGTCGGCAATAGTGATTACATTCAATGAGGCAGAGAAGATCGAAAAATGTCTTAAAAGCCTGAAGTTCTGTGACGAGATAGTGGTTGTAGACTCTGGCAGTACAGACCACACCCTGGACATAGCAGCAAGATATACCCAGAGGATCTTTATAGAACAATGGAAAGGATTTGGTTTACAGAAACAGTCTGCCCTTGAGAAGGCTGCTGGAGAGTGGGTGCTCAGTATAGACGCTGATGAAGAAGTGCCAGAACCCTTGGCAGAAGAGATAATAGGCAGTGTTAAAAGCAATCTCTACAGTGGATTTATGATACCACGCAAAAATCTGTATGGTTCAAAATGGCTTCGACATGGAGGTCAGTATCCTGATCATGTGCTCAGGTTGTTCAAGAGAGAGGCTGGTAGATTTACTGATTCGGTTGTACATGAAAGGGTGGTTGTAGAGGGTAGAGTGGGTAAGCTCTCTAATCCTATTGTCCATCATGCCTTCGAAGACCTGAGCAGTATGCTTGAGAAGATGAACAGATATTCATCCTTAGGGGCAGAGCAGATGTTAAAAAATGGTAAGAAGGCAAACTCTTTTTCTCCTTTCATCCATGCGATGGCATTATTTCTGAAAGACTATATATTCAGAGGTGGATTTCTTGATGGAAGAGAGGGTTTTAATGTAGCCCTTCTTAAATCACTGGGGGTTTATTTTAAATATCAGAAATTACTTGATTTGATGAGAAACAATAAATCCGCAAAAGGATCTTTTTAATTCTGTGGGGTTTGCTCTATCAGGTTGTTTGTATTTTCATATCTCAAGAATACTCCCATCACAAAAGCAAACACACACACAAGCATATGTATATTAAATAATGACTCTGTCAGTCCTGCGCTCATGTAGTGTACTGCAACTATTGTTGTTACAAGCCCCCAAATCCTTGTTTCCGGGTTAAACAACAGCTTCTTTGAATACTTGAAGATAGTATAGAAGATATACAGCAAGGCCGAAAACCCTATAATTCCATTTGTTGCAAGTACATTCATATACATGTTATGAGGTTGATTATATCGTAATATAAATTGTGGTAACTCTCCCTTTTTAACATAATTCAGTAAAGTAATCACATAGTCTCCTGTTCCAACACCAAAAACAGGCGATGCCAAAAACATCTTAAAAGAGGCTTTCCACATCAGGAGCCTTGCTCCGATTGAGGTATCTGTGTAGCCAGAGAGGAATCTATAGATGTCACTGAATATCATCATAATCCTCTGATGGACAAGGCTATTAAAGAAAAATAAAAAAACAGAGACAGCAACCATGAAGAGGATTGTGAATATAAAGTATCTCTTACGAGAGAATATCAGGTAGAAGAAAACAATGGATGCTATAAATATTCCTACCCATGCTGTTCTTGAAGTAGAAAAGATTATCGTAAGTAGTGAAAAGAGAATAAAACTGGAAATGATTGCTTTATACAGATAGCCTCTCTGGCTGGATTGTAGCAGAAGCCCCACAGCGGTATATAAACCCACTGCATTTAGATTACCAAGCCATATATGATGGACATTCAGAGGCTTAGGGGGAATAATATATTGTTTTTCTCCCCAAAGACCAATATATTCTGCAAACCCTATTATATTGAGAATAGAAAGTCCAATTATGAAACTAATCACCAGCCTCTCAGTTAACTTTTCCTTTTTTAATATGTCTATGAGATTGGAGATGAGAAAGTAAATGAGAAAGAGATTTACCAAGGTTTTTACATATTTAACTCCCTCGAGAAGGTTTTCTGAGAATAAGAGTCCTACAACTGCTGTTGAGATGTACAGAACAAATGGGATGGTTAGGGGCTGTTTATGATTAAAGATTTTCTGCCATCTCAGAGTGTTTCTCAGAAAGATCAGGATAAAGAGATATAGATATATTAAAGCCATAACAGTGGTATTGAGACTCTTTGAAAGGGGTAGGCTAAGACCAAATAAGAATAACCCCACTAAGATGGTTTTTTCGTCTGCTTTCTGAAATCCTTTCAAGATATTCTCTTTTTAGAATAGAAGTGTTTATAAATTTTAGTTGTTCTTTATAGAAATTTTCAATGATTATTCTTAGTTTTACTGAAAGTAGATTTTACAGTATCTTTTTAGTTATAATTTTAAATTATCTTTAAGATTAAGAAGAGAGAAAGGATTATTTGATGAAGAGGACAGGGGCACAGATAGTTATTGAATGCCTGAAAAGGGAAGGGGTAAAACATATCTTTGGCTACCCTGGTGGTGTGGTGCTGGGTATCTTTGACCTCCTCTATGATGACAAGGATATTCAGTTAGTACTAACAAGGCATGAGCAAGGAGCAGTTCATGCAGCAGATGGTTATGCCCGTTCTACAGGAAGGCCAGGTGTGGTGCTGGTGACTTCAGGCCCTGGAGCCACAAATACTGTAACAGGAATAGCCACCGCGTATATGGACTCTATTCCTGTAATTGTTCTTACTGGGCAGGTTCCCACAAAGCTGATAGGTAATGATGCATTTCAGGAAGCAGATATAGTTGGTATAACAAGACCCTGTACAAAACATAACTATCTTGTAAAGGATGTGAAGGATCTGGCCAGAATAATGAAAGAGGCATTTCATATAGCCACCACAGGAAGACCAGGGCCTGTACTGATTGACCTTCCCAAGGATGTGCTTGGCGATAAAACCACCTTCCATTGTCCTGATAAAGTGACTATAAGGGGATATAACCCCAAGTATGAGGGCAATCGCTGGATGATAAAGCAGGCTGCCAATGAGATACAGAAGGCTAAGAGACCTGTGATCATAGCCGGAGGTGGTGTGGTTCATTCTGATGCGAGCAAGGAACTAAAGGAACTTGCAGAATTAACAGAGATACCTGTGATAATGACCCTTATGGGGCTTGGGGTATTCCCTGGTACACATAGACTTTCCCTCGGTATGCCAGGCATGCATGGCTCCTATTATGCAAATAAGGCGATTCAGGAGTCAGACCTGCTGATAGCAGTAGGTATAAGATTTGATGACAGGGTTACTGGGCGGATATCTTCCTTCGCTCCCAAGGCCAAGATTATACATATTGATATAGACCCTTCCTCTATCAGAAAGAATGTGAGGGTTGATGTTCCTATAGTAGGAGATGCAAAGAGGGTCTTGAAGGTGCTTGTGGAGATGCTTAAGGAAGGGGGCAAAGTACAGTGGGAGGCTGTAAGAAAGGCATGGCTTAAGCAGATTGAGAAGTGGAAACAGGAGAGACCTCTCAGTTATGAGTTTGATGAAAATATTATAAAGCCTCAGTTTGTGGTTGAGAAGATATACGAGCTTACAAAAGGCAAGGCGATTATCTCAACAGAGGTGGGTCAGAACCAGATGTGGACTGCCCAGTTTTATAAATTTGACAGACCCAGAACACTGCTCACATCTGGAGGTCTTGGCACTATGGGATATGGCTTTCCTGCTGCCATGGGTGCTCAAGTGGCACATCCTGACAAGATAGTAATAGATATTGCAGGAGATGGTAGTTTTCAGATGAATATACAGGAGCTTGCCACCTGTGTGACCTATAAGTTGCCTGTCAAGGTGGCGATTCTAAATAATATGTATCTTGGTATGGTGAGACAGTGGCAGGAACTCTTTTATGCAGAGAGATACTCCTACAGTCATCTCGATACAGTACCTGATTTTGTAAAAGTTGCAGAGGCTTATGGTGCAGTAGGTCTCAGGGCAACAAAACCCTCTGAGGTTGAGCCTGTGATTAAAGAGGCTCTGAAGGTGAAGGACCTTCCTGTGGTCATGGACTTTATTGTGGATTGGAAGGAGAAGGTATTCCCCATGGTACCAGCAGGAGGTTCCCTTGATGAGATGATATTTGGTGAAGAGAAGAAGGAGAAAAAGAAACTGAGGGCAGTGAAATGAGACATACCATAAGTGTGCTTGTGGAGAATAAATTTGGTGTGCTCTCAAGGGTATCAGGTCTTTTTAGTGGAAGAGGTTACAACATAGAAAGTCTCTCGGTAGGTGAGACTATAGATCCAAATATCTCTATTATGACGATAGTTACCTCAGGTGATGATCAGGTAATAGAGCAGATAACAAAACAGCTGAATAAGTTAATAGATGTTATTAAAGTGGTTGATCTCACAGAGGTTGATCATGTAGAAAGAGAAATGATTCTGATAAAGGTGGCCCCCAAGCGAGAAGACAAGGCAGAGGTGTTGAGGCTGGTGGAGATATTCCGTGGTAAGGTGGTTGATTCAAGTCCCCAAACATATACAATAGAGATAACAGGCGATGAGAAGAAGATAGAGGCATTTGTTGAACTAATGAAGGCATTCAATATAAAGGAGTTCGTGAGGACAGGGAAAATTGCCATTGCAAGAGAAGGGGTAAAATAGATATATTGAAAGTTATATTTCATATAAATGAGTTTGAAAAATGGGAGACCCTTCTCGGCAATATCACAAATCTATTAAAAGATGGGGGAGACGAGGCGGTTAAGGTGCGGGTTTTAATGAATGGTCCTTCTGTGAAAGCGCTTTCTGATGAAACATTGCTACAGAGAATGAGAGAGCTTTCAGATAAAGGAGTTAGATTTACTGTGTGTAGAAACTCCCTCAAGGCCCTCTGTGGAAGTGGAGAGCTCTGTATTGATGAGAAAAACCTGCCAGAGTTCCTCACTGTGGTACCTGCAGGGGTGACTGAATTGATAAAACGACAGACAGAGGGTTATGCCTATATAAAGCCTTAAGCCATGCTTGTTGAAAGGACCCTCATTTATCTCAGGATGATAAAATTCTCCCATTCTGTTTTTGCCCTGCCTTTTGCATTCACTGCTGCTGTGCTTGCAGCCTCAGGAGTGCCCACCCTAAGGGAGATTCTCTGGATAACCCTTGCGATGGTGGGAGGGAGGTCTGCAGCCATGGGACTAAACAGGATTATTGACAGAAAAATAGACGCCATGAATCCCCGCACTGCCTCAAGAGAGATACCCACGGGTGTTGTTAAGGTATCAGAGGCTGTGGTATTTGTTCTGCTGTCCCTTGCGTTGTTTGTTTATTCAGCCTATAAATTGAATCCCCTTTGTCTGAAATTGTCCCCAGTAGCGATATTCTTTTTCATATTCTATCCCTATACAAAGAGATTCACATGGTTGAGCCATATAGTGCTTGGAATAGCTATATCTGGTGCTCCCATAGGGGCATGGATTGCTATAAAGGGAGAGTTTAACTTTGAAATACTACCTCTTGCTCTGGCAGTGATCTTCTGGCTTGCTGGATTTGATATACTCTATGCCCTTCAGGACTATGAATTTGACAGAAAGGCAGGACTTCAATCCATCCCCCGGAGATTCGGTATAAGAAGGTCTCTCTGGCTTTCAAGGGCATTCCATCTGTTTACATGGCTGCTCCTTGTGCTTACTGGTAGGATATTCGGTCTCGGAGTCTTTTATTATATTGGTATAATCATAACAGCAGGGCTTCTTCTGTATGAGCATAGTCTTGTCAAAGAGGATGATCTGAGCAAGCTGGATATAGCCTTCTTTAACATGAATGGTTATATCAGTATAACAGTCTTTTTCTTTACATTCCTTGATATACTTCTGTGATCAGAAGACCTGTAGAATTGCACATTTTAGGTATCTCGTCTCAGGCATACTCAGAAGCACAGGATGGTCTTTTGCTTGAGACCTTAGCTCAATCACCCTCACATATCTGTTTATCACCTGTGCTGCGTATCGTATCACATCAAGGAAGTCCTCCTCTGAGAGATGATGAGAACATGAGGAGGTGGCCATAAAGCCGCCTTTTTTCAACAGTGCCATTGCATTTGCATTAATAGACCGGTAGCCTTTGATCGCCTTGTTTAGAGTTGAACGAGACTTTACAAATGCAGGGGGATCAAGCACAATAAAGTCATATTTTTTTCGTGTAGCCCTAAGTTCTGTGAGATATTCAAAAACATCTGCACAGACAAATTCCACTCTGTTGGCAACTCCATTCAGAATAGCATTCCTTTCAGCCATATAAAGGGCGGTTTTTGAGGAGTCAACACAGGTGACCTTTGCTCCCTGTTGGGCAGTATGAAGCCCCCATGCTCCTGTGTAGCAGAAAAGGTCAAGTCCTTCTCCACCATCAATAAGGGAGGCGAATGCTTGTCTATTTTCTCTCTGATCGAGGAAGAAGCCTGTCTTCTGTCCCTCCAGAGGGTCTACCTCAAATTGAAGCCCAGCTTCTTTTATGATGGGCAATCTCTCAAGGCTACCATCCACAATAGCTTTTTCTATTTCAAGCCCCTCCATCTGTCTGAAGGGTGAATCATTTCTCATTATTATGCATGATGGATTCAAGAGTTTTTTAATAATATCCACAATTGTGTCCTTAAAACCTTCCATTCCTGCGGTGAGTATCTGTACCACAACAACGTCTCCATACCTGTCCACAATTAATCCAGGCAGTAGGTCCGATTCTGAGAAAACGACCCTGTAGCTTTCAAAACCACTGTAGATTTTCTGTCTATAAAGGAGAGCTTCCTCAATTCTTGTTTTAAAAAAGCTATGGTTTATCTCTGTCTTCTTTCTGGAGAGAATCCTTACAGCAATCAGACTCCTTGGATTTATATATCCTATAGCGAGAAAATTTCCTCTCCTGTCTGTAAGCTCTACTAATTCTCCAGGGGTGAAGCCCTTCAGTTTGCCTTCTATCTCATTAGAGAATACCCAGAGATATCCTCCAAGGACCCTTTTGGTCTTCTTAACTCTGACGATTTTCATGGAATTTAATATTATATCAGATTCTTGGGAGAGAGGATTTAACATCCATGAGCTTAAATGTTATATTTTAATATGCCAGCTAATCTTCCTCCAGAGTATTTTGAGGTTGAGAAACGTTTCAGAGAGGCCCGGACACCACAAGAGAAAGTGGCCCTTCTTGAGGAACTTATCGCCACTGTACCAAAACACAAAGGCACTGATAAACTCAGAGCCGAACTAAGACGTAAACTCTCTAAGCTCCGCCAGGAGGCTCAGAAGAGAAGAAAATCTGGCAGGGGAGACCTTTACAGTGTAGAAAAAGAAGGAGCTGCCCAGGTGGCCTTAGTAGGGCTTCCTAACTCTGGCAAGTCTGCTCTGCTTGCCTCTCTTACAAATGCCCGTCCAGTGGTGGCATCCTATCCTATGAGCACAGTGATGCCCATACCTGGTATGATGCCGTATGAGGATATACAGTTCCAGATAGTTGATCTTCCACCAATAGGAAATGAATCCACAGATGGATGGGTTTCAGGAATTCTCAGGGTGGCTGATATGCTTCTGGTGGTGATTGACCTGTCTGATGCGCCTCAGATACAGGCGGAGTTGATATTGGAACAATTGGAGAAATGGAGAATTTCTATCAGAAGAAAAGGAGAAAAAACACTTGAGAGAAAGACAAAACCTCTCCTTCTGGTTGCAAACAAGAGCGACCTTGATACTAAAGAGGAAGGATTGAAAGAACTTGCCGAAACTTACGGGGAACTCTATCCAATAGTGGCTGTTTCAGCAGAACAGAAGACAGGTCTTGAAGAACTCAAGAGGGCTATTTTTGAGAACTCTGATGTTATACGGGTTTATACTAAGGAGCCTGGTGAGGAACCAGACCTCAGTATGCCTTTTGTGCTACCTGCAGGCTCTACAGTATTGGATCTTGCAGAGATAATTCATAAGGACTTTGTTAAGAATCTTAAGTATGCCTGTATTTGGGGTTCCTCAAAGTTTCCAGGACAGCGTGTCCAAAGAGAGTATATACTCCATGATAGAGACATTGTGGAGTTGCATGTAAGATAATCTTATATATTTCCTCTAATAAGATAGGTCGTCGCCTTTTTAATGCCCTCTTCACTACCTGTAACAAACACTGTATCACCTGGTTGAAAGCTGAAATCTGGGGCAACAGATATCTGTGTCTGTCCATTACGCTCAACTGCTATTATTGTGGCTCCTGTTTTTGTCCTGAATGCAAGTTCTTTCAAGGATTTACCCACCACAGGGGAATCCGCAGGAATTGTGATCTTCTCTATGTTTAAGGTTGACAGTATTGCATATTCTTCAGGTAGATACCTACGAATAGGAATTTCTCTCTGGCGAAGAAGTTTGTAGCCATCTCTTCTTATTGTATCGACAAAATCAGAAATCACCTTTCCTGGTACCTTATAATGCTCAAGCACCCTTGAAAATATCTCTATTGATGTTTCAAACTCTTCAGGTATAACACTGTCAGCTCCCAATCTGAACAGGTCTTCTACCTCAACCACATAACGGGTTCTTGCAATAATAAACAACTTGGGATTTTCTTTTCTTGCTGCCTGGACAATTTGCCTACAGGATGCAGCATCAGAAATTACCACCACAAGAATCTTTGCAGTTTTTACACCCAGTCTTCTGAGTGCATCAATCTTTGTGCCGTCTCCATAGTAAATGGGTTCTCCCTGTTTTCTCATCTCCCTGACAGTTTCGATGTTTAACTCTAATATCACATAAGGGATGTTTATCTCTTTCAGCACCCTGGCAAGATTTCTTCCATTTAATCCAAATCCTATAATGATCACATGGTCTTTCAGGGTCTCTGTTGATACCTCTGTACTTAATAGTTCTTTGTTTCTCTCCAATGGCTGTAGTAGCTTGTAAGAGCTTAATCTATCAGATAAAAAGGGAGAGAACTGTATTATAAAAGGAGTAAACAGCATAGTTAATACAGAAGCAGATAAAAACTCTTGATACACATTGTTTGAGATTACGCCTGCTGAGACTCCAGCTACTGCAAGAACAAATGAAAATTCGCCCACCTGGGCAAGGTTCATTGATGTATGGATTGAGGTGCGTAGAGGACGCTTCATCAGATACATTGAGAGGAATCCACTTATAAACTTAATTAGGAAAATAGTGATAACGAATGTGGCAACAAGTTGAAGATTGTTAATAAAGAATGTTGTATCCATAAGCATCCCTACAGATATAAAGAACAGCCCATTGAAACTGTCTTTAAATGGTAGTATTGCTGATGTGGCTTCATGGACATACTCAGATTCTGAAATTACAAGTCCTGCAAGGAATGCACCAAGAGCAAGGGAGAGACCGAATTCAGATGTAATAAAGGCTATACCAAAACACAGGATCAGGATTGTAATTACAAATAGTTCGCGACTTCTTGTATGCACTATCTGATGTAGTAGCTTAGGCACGATCCAGCGAGCAGAAAACAGCACTATTGCCACAATAGCAAGGGCCTTCCCAAAGGTTATGATTAGTTCAATCACTCCTCCTTCACCTGACATAATAGGGATAAACAGCATGAAGGGTACTACACAGAGGTCTTGAAAGATGAGAATCCCTAAGGAGAATCTACCATGGAGGGTATCAAGTTCTGCTCTTTCAGAAAGTAATTTCATTACAATTGCTGTACTACTAAGGGCAACCAGAAAGCCTATGAAGATTGCTGTATCAAGAGAATTGAGCCATTGATAGGCTACTAATGTGGTTAGTGCTATGGTGATTAAAACATAAAGTCCTCCTATACCGAAGACCTCCAGACGCATTCTTAGGAATTTGGATAGGGAAAATTCGAGTCCTATTGTGAAGAGCAGTAGAATTACACCTATTTCTGCAAAGGTCTGAATAGTCTCAGTCTCTTCTAAGAGATGGAATCCATAAGGACCAAGCAGCATGCCTGCCAGAAGGAATCCTACAATGGAGGGGACCCTAATTCTGTGGAGAAGAAACACCACGGCTGCGGATATACCGAGGATAATTACGAGAGATTTTAGAAACACCAATGTATGCATAATGTAATCATGCCATTTTCAGACAAATTAGTCAATCTATAATCGTTTATACAAATAACAAACCATAGTATACAGCCCTCCCCTCCTTTTTCAATTCCTTATAGGTACTCTTCAAACCTGCGCGGGCAGGATGTAGGCTCTTTTGCTGAAGTGTTTCAATTCCTTATAGGTACTCTTCAAACGGGTGCATTTCTACCCGCACCCTATTCGTGGGGACTTGTTTCAATTCCTTATAGGTACTCTTCAAACCTGTCAGCTCTGTCTACTGTCATATCGTTAACAAAGTTTCAATTCCTTATAGGTACTCTTCAAACTACAGCGAGGGTGTCAGAGAAATCTCAATGTTCTGAGTTTCAATTCCTTATAGGTACTCTTCAAACGAATGGAAATGGCTTGCAAAAGAATTTGTCAATCTTTAGTTTCAATTCCTTATAGGTACTCTTCAAACGCGAAGAGTTAGAAAAGGAAAATCAAACAGAAGAACCTGTTTCAATTCCTTATAGGTACTCTTCAAACCCTGAAGCACAGTGGGGAAAGCCAGGTGTCTCAGACAACAGTTTCAATTCCTTATAGGTACTCTTCAAACAATCGCAATATAAGTTCGAGTGTATCCCCTTCTTTTGTTTGTTTCAATTCCTTATAGGTACTCTTCAAACTGGAGGTGAAGGATGCTGTACGAAAGGCAGAAAGACCTTGTTTCAATTCCTTATAGGTACTCTTCAAACTTTTCTATCCCCTCTACTGATGTAGAAGGAATAGAAAGTTTCAATTCCTTATAGGTACTCTTCAAACATAAGAAAAGATGACAGACCTGCCTTTGGAGGCGTGAGTTTCAATTCCTTATAGGTACTCTTCAAACATAGTAAGAGCATCTATAAGAAGAAGAAAATCTTCGGGTTTCAATTCCTTATAGGTACTCTTCAAACATACAGTGAGGCACAGGAGTTCATATCCTCTACCCTTGGTTTCAATTCCTTATAGGTACTCTTCAAACCTTTACTTACCATCACTACACCTCCTTTCTCTCCCCGTTTCAATTCCTTATAGGTACTCTTCAAACAGCTTTTTCAGAAAGCCCTTCTTGTTTGAGAATAACGTTTCAATTCCTTATAGGTACTCTTCAAACCCGCTGGAGCTCCCCATTCCCTTTCGAGTATCCACCGTTTCAATTCCTTATAGGTACTCTTCAAACAGATATCGGCCCCACAGGAACCATCTGCAAATCCAAGTTTCAATTCCTTATAGGTACTCTTCAAACCTCCAGAAGGCCCACACGAAAGTTGTGGATGCCCTGTTTCAATTCCTTATAGGTACTCTTCAAACGCAGTAGTATTTGTATTCTTGTCCATATTCATATTTACGTTTCAATTCCTTATAGGTACTCTTCAAACAGGAATGACCTGTACCTTTGACTTGGCCCTTCGCTACAGTTTCAATTCCTTATAGGTACTCTTCAAACTGGCGTGGATTAGAGCTTGGAAAAGAGAGGGAGGTGTGGAGTTTCAATTCCTTATAGGTACTCTTCAAACCGAAGTTGAACAGTATCTCTATACTGACGAAAACGGGTTTCAATTCCTTATAGGTACTCTTCAAACGTTCTGTTTTCTACATCCTTTATGCCTTGTATAATGTTTCAATTCCTTATAGGTACTCTTCAAACGCACCTCACTGTATTTTTTCCTTTCCCTCTGCATTTGTTTCAATTCCTTATAGGTACTCTTCAAACCTATCTGAGGGTAAAAAAAATAAAATAAGGCATGGCCTGTTTCAATTCCTTATAGGTACTCTTCAAACCCTTAATTTTTTTAATCCATCCGCCTATCATTCTACGTTTCAATTCCTTATAGGTACTCTTCAAACCTGGTATCCTGGAGAATCCTCCCCACCATAGAGGTGTTTCAATTCCTTATAGGTACTCTTCAAACTCAGAAGGCGGTTTTTGAGGAGGTATTGATTGCAGTTTCAATTCCTTATAGGTACTCTTCAAACCCTCATCTGTTCATCGAGGGGGCATTCCTCGCAGACTCTGTTTCAATTCCTTATAGGTACTCTTCAAACGATGCCCTCTGTGTGGATAGTTTTTATCCACTGGAGGGTGTTTCAATTCCTTATAGGTACTCTTCAAACGAGGATGACGATTTCTGTCATCTCTGTGAGGATGAAGGAGTTTCAATTCCTTATAGGTACTCTTCAAACCTTTTTGCACGCCCTGATGGCAGGAAAGAAGAAATTGGTTTCAATTCCTTATAGGTACTCTTCAAACATTTAAATAATAATAATTTAAATTTAAATAATAGTTTCAATTCCTTATAGGTACTCTTCAAACAAAGAAATAAGATCTACAAGGATAAGAAAAGGAACCAGAGTTTCAATTCCTTATAGGTACTCTTCAAACATTAAGTTTTTTGGAGGTGTTATTATGACACTAAAAGGTTTCAATTCCTTATAGGTACTCTTCAAACAAAAATAGAGCCCTCATAATGTTGCCTTCATTATCAAGTTTCAATTCCTTATAGGTACTCTTCAAACCGGCGGTTTCTCTGCTGGAGTAGTCTTACTCCAGCACGTTTCAATTCCTTATAGGTACTCTTCAAACATAGGAGCGGCTGGTAATGAAACGATTATTGCTGAAGTGTTTCAATTCCTTATAGGTACTCTTCAAACAAGCTCATAAAGGTAGGCTAAGACATCAAGACAATCGGCGTTTCAATTCCTTATAGGTACTCTTCAAACGTAATGATCTGCTGAAAATCAGTCAGATCGTCCAAGGTTTCAATTCCTTATAGGTACTCTTCAAACTTTGTGTGCAAAAGATAATGTAAGTCACCTTATAGTGTTTCAATTCCTTATAGGTACTCTTCAAACCATCATTAAGGAAAATTTTGAGTGTATGGGAGTGAGGGGTTTCAATTCCTTATAGGTACTCTTCAAACGATGCAGATACTGGAGATGAGGCTGCGTTTACGATGTTTCAATTCCTTATAGGTACTCTTCAAACCCTGTACTCATTATGTCCTTTCTCGCTTCCAAAGATGGTTTCAATTCCTTATAGGTACTCTTCAAACCCTGACTCTCTTTCCTCTAAGTTCTTCTTGATAAAAGTTTCAATTCCTTATAGGTACTCTTCAAACATTCTGATTTTTCATCTCCTTTATTTGATGGATATAGTTTCAATTCCTTATAGGTACTCTTCAAACCCTGACTTTGATAATTACAAAGATGAGATATTCCAGGTTGGTTTCAATTCCTTATAGGTACTCTTCAAACGCTGACGGTGGCGGAATTGGTAGACGCTGTTATCATAGGTTTCAATTCCTTATAGGTACTCTTCAAACCCTCCGTATTAGGGCTACACATGACACCCTCCTCCTTAGTTTCAATTCCTTATAGGTACTCTTCAAACTGGCATATTATTCACTCCTTTATCTGTTTTTTGCCTCTCTGTTTCAATTCCTTATAGGTACTCTTCAAACCGCCGCCCCCATCATTGCACCGATGAGGGCGACAAGGTTTCAATTCCTTATAGGTACTCTTCAAACGAAAATAAAAGCCTCGTTGTCGAAATTCCTTGGCAATCGTTTCAATTCCTTATAGGTACTCTTCAAACCAGTCCGTCTGGGGCTGCCTTGAGCCCCTAATTGCCTGTTTCAATTCCTTATAGGTACTCTTCAAACTACCCAGCGGCCCTCTGGGCAGTGTTTGAATGCCCCGGTTTCAATTCCTTATAGGTACTCTTCAAACTTTTGCACATGAGTGGGTACGATATCATTTGTTTAAGTTTCAATTCCTTATAGGTACTCTTCAAACCAGTGTTGGATAAGGCGATTGATATGATTGAAAATCCAGAGTTTCAATTCCTTATAGGTACTCTTCAAACAGGAAAACAGTTCAGGAAGAAAAACTACTGGCGAGCAGTGTTTCAATTCCTTATAGGTACTCTTCAAACTGGCATTGGGTACCTCCAAGATTTTCTTGTTTCCATTGTTTCAATTCCTTATAGGTACTCTTCAAACACGATTTCCTTTGAACTATGCTCGTCTTGATTACCAGTTTCAATTCCTTATAGGTACTCTTCAAACTATGTATGAAAGACGCAGCAGATGCTTATGCGTGGGTTGGTTTCAATTCCTTATAGGTACTCTTCAAACTAAGTGCAGCAACTTTAGGTACTTTTACTTTACCATGTTTCAATTCCTTATAGGTACTCTTCAAACGCTCTTGCAGAAGATAGAGCGAGAGATTTATTACAGGTTTCAATTCCTTATAGGTACTCTTCAAACTTCAAATACCAGCATTTGACACTATTGGTTATTGGGTTTCAATTCCTTATAGGTACTCTTCAAACATATCTTATTACTTTCATCTTACACCTCCTTGATCAGTTTCAATTCCTTATAGGTACTCTTCAAACCTTTCTTGTGGTTATATCCATGTATCTGCCATCTCAGTTTCAATTCCTTATAGGTACTCTTCAAACATTTGAAGAAGGACAGACTGTATTCCCTGTTGAAATAGTGTTTCAATTCCTTATAGGTACTCTTCAAACGCACTATCGTCCTTTCTGTCTCCCTCAAGAAGGGTTGTGTTTCAATTCCTTATAGGTACTCTTCAAACTTCCTGTCCTAAAATGGAGAGTGGTAGAAGAAATAGGTTTCAATTCCTTATAGGTACTCTTCAAACTTATAGATTAATACAGGGTCTGCGGGTTCCCTGTAGTTTCAATTCCTTATAGGTACTCTTCAAACCCTGGCCAATCCCCAGTGCCGTAATCCCAGGACTGAGTTTCAATTCCTTATAGGTACTCTTCAAACGTGGAGGTGGACTATGGAAAGAAGAGAGGCGATAGAAAGTTTCAATTCCTTATAGGTACTCTTCAAACCCATCCCAGCTCTGCAGGAATTCCTCTACCCTTGCCAAGGGTTTCAATTCCTTATAGGTACTCTTCAAACGGGCAACTTGTGCAGCATGCTGACGCTACCGGTGTCTGAGTTTCAATTCCTTATAGGTACTCTTCAAACTGGGTCAGTTTGAGATGTATCTTATTGAACATGATGGACAGTTTCAATTCCTTATAGGTACTCTTCAAACAATGTGGGTCGGGGTTTCCCCTCGTTTCCCTGGCAACAGTTTCAATTCCTTATAGGTACTCTTCAAACTAACATGTTAACCTTTGTGCGTTGACTTAACATGTGTTTCAATTCCTTATAGGTACTCTTCAAACTGGTCCACTCCATTTGTTCCTGTACCAGGCGACAGGGGTTTCAATTCCTTATAGGTACTCTTCAAACCCCCTACCGTCTCCTACTGTCTCACGACAGGTGGAGGTTTCAATTCCTTATAGGTACTCTTCAAACTGAGGGACTGGCTTTCACCTTGCGGTTACTTACCCCGTTTCAATTCCTTATAGGTACTCTTCAAACATTTCTCCTTGAAGTATCATCTGTAGCCGTTGATATAGGTTTCAATTCCTTATAGGTACTCTTCAAACCATACAAGAAATTACAATGAAAGACATAAAAACCGGTTTCAATTCCTTATAGGTACTCTTCAAACCCCTACTCCTCATACAGCTCTCAGTACCTGCAGGGTTGGTTTCAATTCCTTATAGGTACTCTTCAAACAAACACTAAAATCAATACTAACAGCCATCGCTAACCCGTTTCAATTCCTTATAGGTACTCTTCAAACCCCCTGATCAGTAGGGGATTGTGAAGACTGGAGAGACGTTTCAATTCCTTATAGGTACTCTTCAAACGTCTGCGGGTTCCCTGTATAAAGATAAACCCGCACACGTTTCAATTCCTTATAGGTACTCTTCAAACTGACAGGATGGCTCAAATTGTACTGGTATGCAACATGGGTTTCAATTCCTTATAGGTACTCTTCAAACTCGCAAGAGTATATTGAAATGTGTAAGAAGGCAGAGGTTTCAATTCCTTATAGGTACTCTTCAAACTTGTGGGAATCTCACAAAACAGAGACAACTAATGTTGTGTTTCAATTCCTTATAGGTACTCTTCAAACAGAAATGGAGCTTCTGAAGAGACTCAGGAAGCTCCAGTTTCAATTCCTTATAGGTACTCTTCAAACCAGGATGCGGGGGATACCCTCGTATGGGGGAACTGGAGGTTTCAATTCCTTATAGGTACTCTTCAAACCTGCCTTCTTCCATCTTTGTTCTTATTTTTATGTATCTGAGTTTCAATTCCTTATAGGTACTCTTCAAACCGGTATAGTTACCTGTGCAAGGTGCTATACCGATTGGCGTTTCAATTCCTTATAGGTACTCTTCAAACCAGCATACACTGGGTACCCATAGTAGCTTTTATAGAAGGTTTCAATTCCTTATAGGTACTCTTCAAACTCAACGGCTACAGAAGAAACCTCAAGAAGGAATTGGCGTTTCAATTCCTTATAGGTACTCTTCAAACCCAAGTTCAGGCTGCCACACGAATCATGGAGAATATGTTTCAATTCCTTATAGGTACTCTTCAAACCCTCCTCTACGAGGAAGGTGCGTAGAGGAGATTGCGAGTTTCAATTCCTTATAGGTACTCTTCAAACGCAAAATTGAAGTTGAAGGCGAGATAGAAGAAACAGTGTTTCAATTCCTTATAGGTACTCTTCAAACATTATGACTACATAAAAGACTTGGTAACAACGGACAGTTTCAATTCCTTATAGGTACTCTTCAAACCACCCTTGGTCCTTTTCGGATCTCCATCCCTATCCCAGTTTCAATTCCTTATAGGTACTCTTCAAACCCAATTAGTTTTTTAATATTATTAATTTTAATTATATGTTTCAATTCCTTATAGGTACTCTTCAAACACAAAGAGGTTGGCATGATATAGGATACCATTTTGGTTTCAATTCCTTATAGGTACTCTTCAAACACAGGAATTGAGTATTTCGTTAGGTTTCCAAACGATAGTTTCAATTCCTTATAGGTACTCTTCAAACTTTCTGAACATTTTTTTGACCTCTGGCACATGTTTTTGAAGAGTTTCAATTCCTTATAGGTACTCTTCAAACCAAGACATAAATCATAAGCCCTCCTCTTAAAATTGAGTTTCAATTCCTTATAGGTACTCTTCAAACCAGACCTGTATAGGTTTGTTTGGAGTGTCTATCATAGGTTTCAATTCCTTATAGGTACTCTTCAAACATACCTGTCCTATGTCCAGAAAACTGGACGGCGGGATTGTTTCAATTCCTTATAGGTACTCTTCAAACCCAAGCTCTTTCAACTCGTTCCTTTACTATTTCTGGTTTCAATTCCTTATAGGTACTCTTCAAACTCTTCAAGGTTTTATAACCCGTCTTTGACGGGTTTATGTTTCAATTCCTTATAGGTACTCTTCAAACAACAACCCTTCACGGTTTGTCTGCCGTGTAAGGGATATGTTTCAATTCCTTATAGGTACTCTTCAAACATTGGAAGAAGCACAAAAGAAAGGAGAGAAAATCGTCTGTTTCAATTCCTTATAGGTACTCTTCAAACTGAAATAAAAGTAATCCTTAAGGAGGTGTAACTATGGGTTTCAATTCCTTATAGGTACTCTTCAAACCAACGACGCATTGAGGAATTAATGCCAGTCGTTGGAAAGTTTCAATTCCTTATAGGTACTCTTCAAACAGGTAAGACTTCTCAAAAGGTGGGGAAAAGAATTTTTTGTTTCAATTCCTTATAGGTACTCTTCAAACCTTCTCTACTGCATCGTCCATAGCACGGAGAATCGCTTGTTTCAATTCCTTATAGGTACTCTTCAAACCAATTTTTATATAGTAAATCCAATATTTTTATTTCAAAGAACATTCTTTAATTTGACAAATTATAATTAATAACTTCTTGAAATGTCAACAAAAATGAAGGCGTCTTATTCCGAGAATTTTTGCACTATTTCATATCGACGACACTTATATTATAAGTTCCTCTCCTCCTTTCTCTATACCTATAATTTCACGTTCATTGTAACGTGTTGTTCTCATTTTATAGATTATAACTGAGTCTTCCATTTCATTTATGATCTTTCTTAATTCTGTTTTTAGTTTTTCCAGCTTTGCTTCTGTTATATCTCCTTCAAATACAGAGTTTTGAACCCAATTGAGATATTTCCTGCAAGTTTTAAGAATCTTTGAAACTCTTTCTTCTTTTATATCGTATACTAAAATTACATACATACTAAAAATCCTTTAAATTAACCTACCACCTCGCTACAAATGGCTTATACTTTTCCTCTCCAATAAGATGCTTCTCTAATTTATAGAGTTCCAATCTGATCAATCTTCTATAAGAAACATTTCTTCCAAGACCTCGGTGTTTAATCGTGGTCTTCAGCCGCTCATCAAACTCTCTAACAAAAAGCTCTTTGCCTTTCTCATTTAACACAATTCCTCCAAGTCTTTCTTCAAAATGTTTTGCCTTTATTATGCCTTTATTTATAAGTGTAAATATTATACGATCAACTATAATAGGTTTGAAGATTTCTGCAATATCAAGATTCAATGTAAATCTTCTAAAGTTAGTTGCATGAAGGAATCCTATTCTTGGATCAAGATGGGTTTGATAGACTTCACTGAGTACCACAGTGTAGAGTATAGAGTTTCCAAAACTTATCATTGCATTTAAACGATTTTTCGGTGGACGTTTGGTTCTCTCCTGAAAAACAAAATGTTTATTATCAAGAATTATATCAAATGCCTTATAATACTGTTCTCTAACATTTCCCTCAATGGCCATTAGTTCTTCTGTTGCATTACATTGGTTAAGAGCCTCTGTGATAGAGTGAATCTTATCAATATAGTAATCAAGGGATTTTCCTCTGTTAAAGTAATAACTCAACACCTTTATTATATTTGATATCGCTCCATTAACAAATCGTTTTGCGAGATCAATTCGTTTATTAAAATCAAGATAATGTTCTGCTTGCTTTAATACCATGTAGCCTGAATTTAGATGTTCTCTTGGATAAAATGATCCTACATAGTAACCATAGCGATTGAAAAAATGCATGATAATTTCTGATTGTGTTAGAAATTCCAGAAATCTTTTGTTTACTGTAACTTCACCAAATATCATCAATTCAGAAGTGTTCTCTACAGGAATGTACTTACGTCCTTTTTCTGCCTCAAAGTAAAGGGTGTTTTCTTTTCTTTTTAACTCTCCGTCAGAGAATATGTATATTGTCTTACGCATACTCTAAATTATATATAAAAATATGGTGTTTTTGTATATATAACTTTTATAAAGTTCTTGCCAGGAAATATATGAAAACAGCGATTGACTTGGATGAAGAACTAATCAAAAAGGCAATGGTTCTTGCAGGGACCTCAACTAAAAAAGAGACAATTAAACTTGCACTTGAAGAACTTATAAAGTCAAGACAACATCAGAAGATTAAAGAATGGGCTGGTAGTGGTATGCTGGATATGTCCCTAAAAGAGCTGAAGTCCATGAGAAAAAGAAGACAGAAAGAGCACAAAACAACTGCAGCCAGAAGATGACAGAATAACTTTGTTTTCAACCCTTGCAGTTTTAATAGACACGAGCGCCTGGGTCCTGCTTTTTGCAAGAAGAGGGCATACTGAACTCAAAAAACCATTTCAACTCTTCTTGACGAAAACAGGGTGACTATTATAGGGCTGGTGCTTATTGAACTGATTCAGGACTGCAGAAGCCGAAAAGGGAAAAAGAAATTAATAATGGCCTTTGAGAGTCTCCACTGGCTAAGGATTACAGACACACTCTGGCATAAGACATCTGAGCTGGCATTCAGGTTGAGAAGTAAAGGCATTACTGTGTCTACCATAGATGCCCTGATAGCCTCAGTGGCGATGGAATACGATGTATATCTTCTTCATAGAGATAAAGACTATGATTTGATTGCAGAACATACTACACTGAAAATCTACAGAAGGTAGCCTCATGCCCAGCAGAACTCGTTGTATCCACACTTTGAACAGAATCTATTCTTCTTTGGTTCTGGAGGATGTTCGCTATTGATGATTTTTTGTATCTTTACCTCTGCGTTTTTCAGTTCCTCCTCTAACTCAGGACTCAGGCTGACCTCAATCCTCTTTTTCTCCTTTGGAAACAGGAGTTCTCCTCTTGCCTTGACCCCCATTTCTTTAATTCTGCTGAGATAAAAGGCAAGTTGCATCCTGGCGCTTTTTTCAAATCGTGAACTCTTCTTTACCTCTCCAATTACAACCTGTTCGTCATCCCTACGAAGAATGTCAATTACCAAATTGTCAATTCTTATCTCTTTTCTGTCCCTTTTGTAACTTTCCTCTGATATGAGACGGCCAATTTCAATAAATGGATTCTCCTGAGAAGGCTCTAAGTGTCTGCTCATCAGCCATACCTCACGGTGGCAGATGTAGTAGTACCACACAAGAGTACCTGTTATAGCCCGAGAAGGGTTACTGCCCATTGTTTTCAACCTGATACATGACAGTCTCTCCTGCTGAGACAGGAGCATCTATATTAAAGGATTTTTGACCTTTATTCCTTTGTATGGGCTGAAGCCCGATCTACTGTCCATAACTCGGTAATGCCGTGCTGTTTACAAAGGGCAGCAACTCTTGCATCGTAAACCTGTGCACCAAGTATTTTGCCTTTTGTGAGAAAATTTTTAAGCGTTTTCCAATGTTCATTGGTTTCACTCAATAAAACAAGAGTGGGAGATTCCATCCATGCCTCTACCTGCTCAATGGCTATTCTTAGTGGTGTTGGTGGATCATAAATATTGGGATGAGTTACTATTGCAAGGAATTCGTGTATGCATGGCCAGGGTATTGCCCATGACAGGACACCTTCTGATAGTTGAACTATACACCTATAGGCTGCTTTGTGCCAGGGAGAGTCTTCACGATGGGCATAAATGAGAATATTTGTATCAACTGCAATCAATCGCCTCTGCCCTCATAAATGACTTCTCTTATGCTATCCCATGATTTACCTGCAAGATGACTTTGAAGCCCTTTGCCTTTAAAAGTGAATTTCCTTAAACGAAAACTTTTACGATGCTTCCTTTCTTCCAAAACACGACGAAGCCCCTCTTCTATGAGTGCCTTTAGCGTGGTGTTGTCCCTTTTGGCTAATTTTTTTACTTCTTTAAACAGTCCTTCGGGTATATCTACGGTTGTCTTCATGTATATATAAATATATATCCCAGGATTGCAATATGTCAATGTGTAAGATTTATGTTAAATATCTCTTAATACTCCAGTACTTCCAGTAAGGAATCATCTGAACCTGATGCCGCCCCTTTGTCCACAGACCTTCATCCTGAGCCGTAATCATAAGGGCCTTCTGAATCCTGTGCCTTTTCATAAAATTTACAATCCCCCTGAAGTCGTCTTTTCTTAAAGAACTCTTGATTTTTATCTCTACCGGGGTCACCTTCTGGTCTTTTATGTACACTATGTCCACTTCATCCTTCTGAGGTGAGCGATAGAAAAATTTTCCTTCAAGCGTATTAACAAAAGACTGTTCTATCAATTTAGCTCTATCTACAGCAGGGGCGAGGTTAAAGGTAAAGGCAGGGTTAGAAAGGTAAAGGCGTTTAAGTTTCTTTTCGCTTGTTAAAAGATTGGGAGAGTAGTTGTACAGTTTCTGCACAAGCAGGGCATACTGAAGATAGAGCACATAATTGGCAATGGTCCTGTGATCAAAGCCAAGGTCGTTGCTGAGACTGCGGTAGTCAAGATACAGTCCTGGTGCAGAGGCTGTAATGTTCATAATTCTATAAAGAAGTTCATAGTGAGAGACAGAAAAACTCTCAGGAATGTCCTTGAAGATAACCCTTTCAATCAGACTCTCTTTAAAATACCTTCTTAGCATGTCAGGGCTCTGTTCAAATTCTATTGCCTCTATAAATCCCCCTGTGCTTAGATAGGACTCGTAGTTTGTTATAAGTTCTGTTCTGAAAAGGTCTTCCCTTTCTGGGTCAATCTTTACATTTTTGAATTGTAAATACTCTTCAAACTCAAGAGGCTTAACCACAAACTCAAAGAACCTGCCTGCAAGGCTTTCCCTCGTGCCCCTGTAAATGCCAATATGGGCTGAGCCAGAAAGAAATATCTTTGCTTGAGGGTTCATGTCATAGAGAATTTTTATCCTGTTTTCCCAGTCCTTGAGTTTATGAACCTCATCAAAAAAGAGGAATGTCTTAACTGCAGACCATGGCCTTTTCAGAACCTGAGACTCGTAAACCTTCAAAATTTCTTCAATCTCAAATCTCTGCTCATCAAAGGAGAAGTAAAGGATGTGCAGGGGATTGGTCTTTTTCTTTAAGAGTTCGTCTATTATCTGAAACATGAGGGTGGTCTTGCCAGCCCTTCTGAGACCTGTAAAAAGAAGTATCTGCTTTTTGTTTAAATACTTCTTTACCTCAAAAAAGACCTTCCTGTGCCTGCCCAACAGCGCTGGCGGTACTCTTTCGTCCTTCCACCACGGGTTAAAAAAATAGATATCCAATTTACATTCCAGTGTAATTGTTTTTTGAATACAATTACATTGTAATGTAATTGTATTTAATTTTTCAAGCGAGATGTTTCCTCTGGAGAGAAATTTGGAATCGGTTTTCCTATATTTTGTCCTGGTTGATACTTTTGGTCTGCTTAAAGAATCTCAAAGGTTTCTGTATTCTTAAGTGCGCGGTCAAAGGTGACAGTTGTTTTGCAACCATGGTTCTGGTTAATTCTACCAATAAGATAGTCAGCAAAGTCCCCTTTTCCTCTGGCATAATCGTGTAAAGCCTGCCTGACCGTATCCTTGTCCTGTATTTCAAACTGCTTTGTGATTAATATCTTTTCTAAGACATCAACAATTTCATCTTTAGAACAACCATAGGCAGACTCCAGCACCCAGATCAGTTCACAGAGGACAATTTGGTTTATAAAACATCGTCCCCCCGAAGTAGCGATTCCTCTGATAAAATCAGTTGCCTTTTTTGCCTGTTTTTTATCGTCCTTTACAAGGTATCTAACGAGAACATTTGTATCTATGCCTTTCAACATTATCCCTTCTTCTTTCTGAATCTATCTTTAATGGTTTTTTTCATTTCCTCAGTAGATACAGCCTTCCTGTTTGGTCTGTAAAGAATTCCTTCAAGTTCGCTGACATCAAGGGTGGCTGGTTTAAGAACAACCCTGCCATGCTCATCAATAACAAAATCCACCCTGTCGCCTGATTTAAGATTAAGATACTCTCTTATCTCTTTTGGAATAGTGGTCTGGCCTTTAGATGTTATCTGCGATGTTGGCATTATATAACTCCTTACTCTATTGAGATTTCCTTACTTAATAGTAAGGAATCTATAAAGCCAATGTCAAGATCAGCAAGCCGAGCAGACGCAGATACTACCTAAGCATCAAAACTTTAGGATTTATACTCTGCAGCAGGAACATGAAACTCCACAAACTCATCAAGAAAGGCGGTCTTTTTAATGGTCTTCTCATGCATACTGAGGTGAGGGTCATTTTTCTTTGTCTTAGCAAAACCCCAGGCAATTGCAAATCTCATAAGAACTCTATGGTTATAAAGAACTTCTATCTTCTCCTCTGGTGTAAAATACGCAGTATTTAAGACCTCAGATAGTACCGCCGGAAATGCCTTTATAAACTGCTTTGCATAAAAAGACATGGGTCTGTATTCACTACCGTAGAGTTTCAGGAGATAGAGGGTAAAAAGAAAGGAATTCTGTAGGTGGAGAATCTCCTCTCCACTGTCAGTATATGCCCAGTTGAACTGTATGGTATAAATTTGAAATAGACGAAAGTAATCCTGTATAGTAAAGCCCTTTGCAACAATGCTTTGCCCCTTCTTTGTAAGGACAAAATGTTTCTTATACTTTCTAATATAACCGGCCCTCTCAGTAATTAATCTTACAAAGTGCAGGTCCCAGAAGTCGGTTTCTTTCATTATGGGGTGTTTATCTCTCATTAAATTCCTGCGGGCCTCTTCTGAGTGGTACTGTTCGTCAAGCCTTCTACAGAAGTCCCTGGGGAGATTGCCTTTAGCTGTTGTCTTTAGCCTACCAGCCTCGTTTATGCCTGAGATAAGCAATAGAAATAGGTTCACATAAGGTGCCTTTACAGGTGGAGCGGCTTTAAAGTTGAATCTGACCACCTCTGGACAGAAAAAGGGAAAATACAACATCTTATGCATCTCATTTGGCGTCAGGCCGCAGAAATCATCTAAAGGGGTGTTATTGTACCTGTAAGTGAACTCATTCACAACAGCCTGAGCCTCTTCAAGGCTCTGAAACTGCTTGTCTTTCAGAAACTCCTTAAGTGCCTTATTAAATCGCTCTCTTGGGTCCATGTTGAAATTCTACCACAACCAGTATATTTTCTTTTTGTAATTAGGTTTTTAGAGCTTCTTCTAAGATATCCTTGAGTATGACACGAAATTCTTCTTTCATACAATAATTCCTTCTTCATACACACGTTTAATAAAAACTGATTCTTTAATATTTCCTGAGTTCAGTTTTTCTCTGCTTATCACAACAGGGGCAACCACCACATCCTCAGGAAATCCCGCCTCCCATGTACACTCACTTATGTATTTTTCTATTTCACGGTCAAGAGATTCAACAATGATAAAAACATCAAGATCTGACTCTGCTGTAGCAACTCCCTGTGCCCTTGAACCAAAAACCCGTATTTCTTCTACAGGAACCTTCTTTAAAACAAGTTCCTTAAATTTCTGCACTATTTTTAAGTCTTTCTCTTGCATTTCTCTAAAAATATCAAACTCAATGCCTCCTTCTCTGGAACAGGCATAACAGAGACCTTTTTATTACTCCGTTCACCCCTTAAGCCTATGTTTTACTGATTGACTTTTTATATTTTCTATGGTATGATTTATTCATACCGACAGGATTGGAGGTGAACAGTGTATGCCTACTGTTGTAAAGAAAACCATATCTCTACCAATTGAGTTAGCCAGAGAGGTTGAGGCAATAGCGTCTGAAGAGGGTAAAACCGTAAGTGCCGTAATACAGGATGCCATAAGACTGGCTCGGAGACAGAGGCTGAAAAGGGAATTTTATCAACTTCAGGGATACTGGAGCAAAAAAGCCAGAGAAAGAGGAATTCTAACAGAAAAGGACCTTGAGAGATATCTTAAAGAGTGAGAGTTGTTTTTGATACAAACATCTTCATCTCTGCCTTTGTGTTTCCTGGAGGGCAGGCAGAGCAGGCAATATTAAAAGTTCTGGAAGGTAATGATCATCTTCTGATATCAAAAGATATAATAGATGAGGTTCTGACAGTTCTTGCAAGAAAGTTTAACCGTAATGCTGAGGCTCTGGCTCATACTGCTGTATTTTTATCTGAAATTGCCGAGATGGTTAAACCCTCTGTAAAGATTAAGGTATTAAAAGAGCCTCCAGACAACAGGATACTTGAGTGTGCAGTCTATGGCAGGGCTGACATCATAGTTACAGGCGATAAAGAAATGCTCAACCTTAAGCATTACCAGGGTGTTAAGATTTTGAGTTTAAGGGAATATCTGAGATTATAATTATGAATAGCAGACCTCACTGCCCAACCCTACATTCCAGTCCACCTTCCATATAATCATCCTTCTGTCTTAGTTCAAAAGCACGATGTAGAGCTTTAGATAACTCTTTATCAAAGATGCCTATTATTATGGATCCAGCCGGTGATTCTTATCTATGCCGGCCACCCATTCTTATTTAAACAAGGCCACCTGTTCTTATTTTCTCAATACCAGCCTTCTGTATAATCTATACTACGGAAGTTTTATTTTTTATCCTTTCTCAGACTTTCACCTTTTAGCTCTATGGGAAGTGCAAGGTTATTATCGTTTTATTGGACAGTAATAACTTTTAATCTTTTCTACGAGTCTTCTGCTTCTTTTAGCCTGTATTCTATAAGGGCACGAAATTCTTCTTTCATACAATAATTCCTTCTTCATACACACGTTTAATAAAAACTGATTCTTTAATATTTCCTGAGTTCAGTTTTTCTCTGCTTATCACAACAGGGGCAACCACCACATCCTCAGGAAATCCCGCCTCCCATGTACACTCACTTATGTATTTTTCTATTTCACGGTCAAGAGATTCAACAATGATAAAAACATCAAGATCTGACTCTGCTGTAGCAACTCCCTGTGCCCTTGAACCAAAAACCCGTATTTCTTCTACAGGAACCTTCTTTAAAACAAGTTCCTTAAATTTCTGCACTATTTTTAAGTCTTTCTCTTGCATTTCTCTAAAAATATCAAACTCAATGCCTCCTTCTCTGGAACAGGCATAGCAGAGACCTTCTTTTTAGGATAATGACCCTTTGGTTTCTTTTCTACTTCTGCTCAGAAATCTCAAACGGAGGCAACTTTTTCATTTGCTACAGCTATATACTTGCCTCCATATTTGTCAACCAGTTCCTCAAAGTGTTTAACTATCCATTTTTGATTTTTTTTCATGTCTGCCTCCAGTTTGTTTTGAAATCAGTGAATACTCAATAGCAGCCTCTATGTCTTCTTTTTGGAGTTGAGGATAGTTTTTAAGTATTTCCTCTTCACTCCAGCCTTATAAATTTATAAGGCTCTTTAAAGTGTCAATTGATTTATTCCCTCAATATAACTTTTCCAATCTCGTCAATACTAATTATACTTCTGCCCTTTTGGCATTTAACCTTAAGTATATCTGGCTCAATTGTCCCATTTTTCTCTTTCATTGGACAAATAAAGGAAAACAAAGGAAAGTTTTTGCCTTGTGGAAGACACCTTTCATGCATGAGATATATTCTTCCGTTACCTGAAGTGCCTTCTAACTCAAATGGTGCAGGGAAAGGAGTCTCAATTGTTCTGTCTTCAGTAAGTACTTCTTTAATGGCCTCCCTTATTACAGGCTTTTCTTCTACCGATGCTAAAGACTCACTGTCTCCGCATGTAAGAGGTACAGACACTAATGCTTCTACTAAACCCTCAGGAACTTTATCTCTGAAGACAGCCACTGCCTGTATCTGTCTCGTAAATGCAAACTGTCTACCCAGTGCATTGGTGAATTTTCCTCCCAGACGGTCTTCCCACTTAGTAATTGCAGAGGTAATATAACTTTTTATCACACATGGTCCTAGAAGTCTTGAACCAGCCCATTCTATCTCTGGTTCTAATTCTTTTAGATATTCAAAGGGATGTTTTTTATTTTTATATCTCTGTAAAGCATTTGCAAGCATTCCTATAACAGAGGAGGGAGGTAGAATTGGATATGTAAGGGCAGACTGCCATGTAAATGGTAGCCTGATAGAATAGAGAGAGTTGAGCCTTAAGTTAACAACTACAGCCTGCATTTTAAACCAATTTTTAAATTTTACTCAAAAGTTCATTAAAAATATCTGATATGGTATTTCTCTTTTCTTCTTCACTAATAGCCTCTGGTGTATCTTTCCCCCAGTAAAGGACCTTTGCATGCTCTGGCATTAAACCTTTGGTTTTCTTTATATAATCAGAGTACATAGGAGATACTGGAAAGGGTAGAGGGCCTCCTTCTGAATACAATACAAGCACCTCAAGCGGACTACAGTGAGGCAGTGCATGAGAAAGAGAAGCTCCCATCTGGCCAGAAAGCATATAACGATATGCCTCTATAGCCGCCTTGATGCGGTCTTTTCTGCCGTTGTCATCCCCAACTGCATAAGAACTTGAACTCCCAAGGTTTAGCTCTACAAGGGATATTCTGTCTATGTCCAGCGCTGAAACAAAGGCATATACACCAGAAGCATAAGACTTGTTGAATATCATTTGTGCTGCCCCTTCACCTTCTGCAATCTCTTCCTGTTGAGAAACTCTGGTGTGAACTACCTGTTTTTGGGCAGTTTCAGACCCTAATACTGGCATCAGCCACGAAAACATTGCACGAGAAGTCCTTCTTGAAGATATTCCACCTTCCCCTTCTTGTTTAGCTGCTTGTGCTATAAGATAGCCATGAATATCACATATACAACATGAGGACAAAATCTGTTGTTCAGGTTTAGGGACCTGTTTGAGTTGTCCATTGGTAACCTCTCCTGGTCTTATAGGTTCTCCTGTTTTACAACCAGCACAAAGTGGTAAGCTGTAACTCCCATTGTTTATCAATGCTCTCATTGCTTCATAATGCCAGTGCTTTAGCATCCTACCAGACACTGCTGGAGCCTCTTTTTTATTTCCGTTCTCGTCAAGAAATTCCATAATCCTTATGTCAGTAACATTGCCTGCGCCGGTTTCGTTATTAAGGTCATGAACATTAAGTTGTAACTTCACAGCTAAACTCATGAATTTAAGCATCATTCACCTCCTATTTTAAAGTTCTTTCTCTGAATCTATCTTCTGCAAGAATGATGAGTTTATTTTGAAATTGCTGAGTTTCTTTAAGTAAAGACAATAGTCGGTGTTTTATAAAATCAGCAGATTCAGGTCTCATTCTCAAAAGAATAATTCCATTTATAGCTCTTTTAGTTTTGACAGCAATTTCTCCAAAGTCTTTATCAAAAGTAATAAGAACTCTTTCTTCTTTCGTGGCTAACTCTAAAACTTCTACATCAGACATTCCTCTTTTTAATTCATCAACTCTCAAAATATCGTAACCGTTGTCTTTTAATTCGTTAATAACCTTTAAAGGAATATTTTCGTTTGCCAAGAATCTCATATTGCAAATACTCTTTCTTCTTTTAAGATTTCAAGTGAATATTCAATAGCAGCAAGAATGTCCTCTTTTTGGAGTTGAGGATAGTTTTTAAGTATTTCCTCTTCACTCCAGCCTGAAGCAAGGAGTTCTAAAATAAACTCTACCGAGATTCGTGTCCCTTTTATAATTGGCTTTCCAACCAAAATCTCAGGATTTATTTCTATCCTTTCTTTATACCTCATCTTGTGCCTCCTTTTTTGTTGGAAATGAAAATGCAAGAATAATTAACGCCAATTTTGTACCTTCAAAGTCTCTTTCTGCAAGAGAAAAGACAGTTTTGATATCTTCCATGTTAGGTATATGAACCCAGTTTTCTATATTTTTGCCACTTTTTCTCTCTTGTTCTTGTTGTACTCTTCTTAGTTCCGCCTCTCTTAACATCTTGGCAATTGTTTCTTCAAAATCTCTGGAGTCTTTTCGTGCATTTCTTAAATCATCGGCATAACTGTATTTTCGTTCCCTTATAAAGTATCTCAAAGTTCTTGCCAGACTTTCCAGTGCTGGATTTTCAATAATTTCTGGCTTTATCATGGCCACCTCCTTTAAAAGATACCTTGCTGTTGCTGGATACAGAAGGGTTGTATAGGTATCTCCAGATGTTTCTTGAGTATAATAGCGAGCAAATTGTGTCAGTGTATTGGTGTTTTGATAGAAAATTATCTTATTTAACTCTTCCAGACTATTGTAGGCTTCTTTATTTAGTAAAATCTCTACTGTGGCTGAATTGTACGGTGTTTTTCGTAGAAAGTTTAAATAATTGTCCACAGGAATCTGATACAAGCCATCAACATGATAACCCTGTTGACGACTAAGTAAAGCAATAAATAAATCAAAACCATTTAAAATATCTGCTGAAGAAGGAATCTGAGACAAAAGTATTAATGGAAGAACTTTTTGAGGAAAGTTTTTATTAATCCACTCTTTCCTAATTTGATGCTGTAGAGAAAATATACTTTGCAAGTCAGTACCAGTCAATTCTCTTTTAGGTATAGGAACAATCATAACTTCTATATTACCAATGTTAAAAATAAACGATATGTACCATAATCCGAGCAACGAAAGCAATCCACATATTTTGCAGATTTTTTTAGGGTTAGTAGGTCTTCGGGGAATATTTTGTTGGATAGAAATATCAAGGGCATCTCTTGAGTGATGATAAGAAGTAGAGGTAGCAAAGCCAATTACATTTCCAAGTTTATCTTTTGATGGATGTCTACATACCGTTTCTGAACTTTTATTTAAAGAAATAGCTGTCAAAGACCTATAAGCAGTTAAATCCAATTTATCATTAAGGGTAACTTTCATCCCCTCAGCACTCCTTCCTGCAATTCCAGGGGTGCTGAAAGGGATATAAGTTGACGATAAAATTCGTTGACATAATAGATTAAATGTTTTGTTAATTGTTTCAATATCTCCGTTTATGATTATCTGGAAAAATCCATTCATGTTTTTTAGTTTTAATTTATCAACCCCATAAGCCTCTATCCCCACTCTTGCCAGTCCATAGGCAATCTTTGCCTCAAGGTCAGGAAAACCTGTGGCGGGTGTATAAAGAGTAATACTCATGTCTCTAACCTCTTGTTTAAATTATCAACATATTCCTTTATGTCTTTGACCATTCTCCAACCACTAAAGTAATCATCGCTTTCTTTAAACTCCTTTCTTTCAATGGCCGCCGAGATGTCGCAGAGTTTCAGTATATGATGGACAAGGGTTGCCTGAAGTCTTCTTCTGTGCTGCTTAAGGATGCTTTCTCCTTTTGACCAGAGCCTTAGACCTCTTGCCATATCTTTTAGGTCGTATACACTTAATGTTTCTGCAGGAGCAGGGAAATAGGTTGTGGAAAGGTCTTTGACTTTTTTGTCCCAGATTATTTCTCCTGAATGTTCCACTATACCGTCAAGTATGGCTTGCACATCGGGCTTTTCTATGTTGCTTCCCAACAGTCCACTGTCTGTATGGTGTATTGATACTGCAAAAACAATGGCTTCCTTTAAATCAGACACTACTGGCATACTCTTCCACAAATAGCAAGCACCAACAGGCGCATGAGAGGGAAGTTTCCCTCTGCCTAAGTTGTTTTGCCACTTCTGTGTCAGTTTGCCAAGGTCGTGAAAGAGGATCATCTGTTGCAAGTATTCTTTTATCTTTTCACTTTTTGCAATTGCAAACACTCGCTTTAAGGTCTCTGCAAATACTGGATATATAACCTCAAACTTTTCCATACACCGCTCAATGTGAAGGGTGTATGGCTCTTCGGGAGCACTATATAAAAATTGATTCGTCATTCTTCACCCCTGTTAATGAGTCATAATAGACTTTTTCAAGGATGTAAGTTCTAAAAGGTCCTATACGAGTATCTTCCTCAGAAGGGCTGGATGAGCCTTTCTCAAAAAGGTTTATGATGTTAGGAGTATACTTATTTTCTTTCTCATCATATCTCCATTGCAGTTCGTATTGTATAAGCCTATTTTTAAACCATCCCCATGCAGTCTTAATGTCTACTTCAAAAGAGTAGTCGCTTATCTTCTTGCCGTTCTTGTAGATTTCGTAAACCCCTTTAAGAATCTGCTCCTCTTTCTTCTGGCGTTTCTTCTTTTCGTCCAGTGCTGGTTCAACTACCAAAATCGTAACAGGCTTGCCATCTCTGACCTGGATGTTCTGTGGCTTCTGGTCAGCATACAGGACACATTCAAACAGGTCGATCAGGGTATCAGTGGCCTCATAATCGTTTGCCCTATAATCAAGTGTCTCATTTACAAATGTGCATACTTCGTCAAAGTCTCTGAAGTCAAACTCAGGATGCTCCATCAACCACTTCATTGTCATTTCAACATGCTCTCTTCTGTAGGGTCTGTATCCTTTGTCTTCTTCTGGAGGAAATATTATCACCTCAGCCTCCTGCTCAGGGTATCTTGCACACCTTCCCACTCTCTGGACAAGGGCATCTGCCGGTGCCATCTCTGTAAGTAGCAGTTCTGCTGAAAGGTCCACCCCTGCCTCAAGAACCTGAGTAGAAACCACAATGCCTGCATCTTTGGGCACAACGAGCTTTTCGTTTTCTTTATGCGGAAGCATAGAGATTGCTCTGTGTTCGTGCCTGTCTCGGTCTTCTCTTGTAAACCTTGAATGAAGCAGCACTATACGAGACTCTTCAAAGTCCAGCATCGTCTTTATCTCTTCGTAGAGTCTCTGTGCCCTTTTAACCTGATTTGCTACGATAAGAGTCCTTTTTGATTTTATCTTTTCAAGAAGTTCATCGTCTATATAAAGAGGTGTCTCTGCTATGCTCCATGTAACTTTACCTGAGACCACGGAGTTGTCGTATATCTTTTTATATTCTTTTATGTTTTCAAATAGACTCTTTTCAAGCCTCTCTGGAGCTGTGGCTGTCATCACTACAAAGGGGACTCTGCTTTCATTCAATATCTCCATTGTCGCGCGCATAACTGAAAAGGTAAACTCATCCCTGTACATGTGTGCCTCATCAAATACAACTAAAGACGATGCTATTGCACCTGCTGGAAGGTCAATATGGTGTCCTGCCTCTCTGCTTGAGCGGGCAAAACCATAGACAAACTGGTCCAAAGTGGTTACCACTATATCGCTGATAAAAAATGGGCTCCCAGGGGCATCACCGTGTTGGGCCCTGACTGTGATATTTGGAGAAATTCTATTGCAATACTTTCTTATTCTTTCTGCAACTGAATTCACGAGCACTCTCATTGGAAGCACATAAATCAACCTTGGAGCAATTATAAACCTGTTTTCTGTAAACTGACTGAGAAAAGGAGCCACAATAGCCTCTGTTTTTCCGCTACCAGTAGGTGCTTTAAGGAGTACAGGAAACCTTCCTTCTTGCAGTATTTGCCAAAGGTTCTCCTGCATTTCATAGGGAGTATCAATGTTCAAGAATTTCCTATAAAAAGACTTGCAGTCTGTCATGATGTATCCTTTGTCATGCCTCCCTTACATTCACCTCAGTCCTGTTGTTATCAAAACTCCAACGCCCTCTATTCTCCTTAGTGCCGTGAGCATTTGATTAGTTTAGTTTAATCTCTTGTCTATACGAACTTCTACAAAAGAAATATTTCGGAAATATTTCTAATTTCGTTATTCAAATTCATTATTCAAACAATCCGTATCCCAACCTTGTTTTTGCACCTATGCCGAACTCTTTTAGTGCATACTCCAGAATCTCTTTAACTTCAGAAACGAGTTGACTCTGATTAATCAGTTCTCTGTAATCGTGGGATAGTTGAGTGTATCTGTACTGGTCAAACAAAACATGAAAATTGAAATTAATCCCTTCTTTTATTGTCAAAAAGAAAATAGGATTTGGGTTCTGCCAGTCCCCTGGAGGCTCGTTGCCTGAATAGTACTTTGGATAATGGATATTCATAACATCAAGGTCAAAGAGGCTTCCATCCTGGGGCACTTCTGGATAGGCATCAAGAAACAAAAGAAGTCCTTTAAAGTTTTGAGCACCAAAAAGAATCTGGTATTTTAAGACTATCTCGTCATCTTTAACCAAACTCCCATAAAATCTATTTTGTAAAGATTTGATCTTATCCTCCCTGCCAGAAGTATCTTCAAGGAGTCCCTTTTCTTTTGCTATCTTCCAGAATGCCACCATCCTGCTTACACCTTTTAAGGCAGAACCAGGAATGTAAGGGACCCCAAATATATGATGTAGGGCGAGAGATATTTCAAGAGGATGAACCGCACCAAGACCGACTACAAGACGGGATTGGGTAATGAGATTTAATCCAATATTTTGGTATAAAGATATATATCCATTTTTTGTTAAAACATTTATTGTATCTTTAACTCTTTGATTTACCAGTTGTAATATATTATTATTTATTTTAAAAGATTTTTGAATAAATCCGCTCAGGAATGGTTTTATTGATTCTGCACTGATAGATTTCTCATCAATTGAAAATAAAACTTTTTCTTTCTCTTTCTTTAAGTCTATTAATTTAGCTTCTATTATTGGAATATATTTTGTCATGAAAAGAGCAAGATTATCTAAAGGCATCTTAAAGGTTGCGTCTGTTATTGTTTTATAAAATTTTTCATTAACTTTGGATTCTTTCTCATCACTAACATTGTCGCTTGTAAAAAAGAATGAATTTCCACCAAATCGTAATGTATAATCAATTCTATAAGAATAAGATTGTCTTGCTCTTCTCTGAGTCTTTTTACGCTTCATCTAAAGTACCTCCTGTTTTTATCTCCATCTCTACAATTCTTTTAAGCCATTCTGCGAGCGCGAGTGTTTCTATAGTAGCAAGGCGTAAAATATTTGCATCACCTTCAATTAAAAATTCAATTAAACCTTTCTCTGGATTTTTTATTTTCCATTCTTTATATGGTCTAAATAATAACTCCATTAATTCAGTTAAGTCGTTATAAATCTGCCTTCTCTCTTTACTCTTTGCTTTGTAAAAAGCAAGTGTGGAAATCAATCCGTTTGAAACTATCATTTGAGGTAACCGTTTGGCATGACTACCATACTCTTTGATAAAATCGGCAAACAAAAGTTTATTTAGTACCAAAGTGCTTAATTCGTTCTTTTCCTGATCATTTAAAGCGTCTTTTAGAAGTTTTTCTAAGAGACTTTTTTTATTTTTTAGAATTTGAGAAATAAAAAAATCCATAAACCCAACCCAGATACCACCAATTTTTTGAGATTTATTATAAAAATCTTTTAACTTCTCTAAAGAATCAATTTTTACTTCATAAAACTCTCCATTTAGATTTTCCTGCCATTTTCCAATTGTTGCAAGTTTTATTCTCTTTACACATGCCAAACAGAACTTGGCTCTTTCTTGTTTGATTGTTCTTATCATTGTGGACCTCCAGATTAGGTTTGAGATTTTTCATAAAATCTCACTCTCATAAATCCTTTTCCAGTAGTTTCATCACCACCGAGTTGAAGGAGATTACCATCAATAAACTTTAAACAATCTTTAATTTCTTCAGCAGTAAAGTAGTTTCTTTTATAGGCTTTCTCGACCAGATTTATTTTTCCTATTACTTTCTTTTCATCTTCAGATAAACTATTAATTCCTTGCTCAAAGGATTTAGAGTTTTGTTTGGCTTCTATAAGTTTTTTATAAATATCATTTTGAATGCCTAAGTATGGATTTGCTATAAATAAAAGTGAATAAAAAATACTTTCAGAAGGTATTAACTCTTCCGTAAATAGCGCCCCTTCTTGAACCGTTCCAGTTGTCTGGTCAATCTTTATCCTTGTTCTTACCTCCACTGCGTAATTTACTAAATCTTTAAATACATCGTCAGAGACAATAGCAATTCTTTGAGGAAGTGAGTTGCTCAGCTCATTCTGAGGTAAAAATTGTATGATAAATTCAGCCAAATCCTTTGCATCTTTGTTTGCATCCACATTAAGGATAAACTCTTCTAAACCCACAGTATCGCTATCTATTCCAAGCACACTCTGAGAAGATGTAACCACTACTTTATCATCTCCAGAAGGTTCTGGGACTTGAATTTCTTCATTGTTTTTAACAAACTTAATCCCTACACTTTTCAGATCATCTTTACACCTCCTTAACACAAAGGGGCAGGTTATCCAGGCAAAAACGCCTCTTACAGAGCGAACGGGGTAAAGCAAAATCTTTGCGTCTGTAATTGAAATGCAAGAGGCGTATTCCTGAGACTCCTCTCTGGGGCCAAAGATTACCTCTACTTTACCATTGTTATTCCAGAGCCTTTCTGCAAGTTCTCTAATTACCCCTTTAATCCCTGATGACCATAAAGTCGGAAACCCTGTAATCCTTTCTCTTTGAACTGGCAGATCCACATAAGACACAGCCTGTCCTGCTCCCATGTGTATTGGAGTTTCTGCATAAAAACTCAATATGGCCTTTTCTTCAAACATGCCTTGCCTCCTTAATAAAATTCAATTTTCTTATTTCGAATTCAAAATCAGTTCTATCTATAAAGTCCAAAATGTCTTGATAATATTCCCAATTTTGATATACCAAAAGTATTCCCAAAAATTTATTATTTTTAATCTTCTTGATCTGAATTACTAATGGACTTGGCTTTCTTGGCTTTATAGAGCCAATAGACTTTACTTCTAAGACTTCCTTTAATTTCCGGTAAAAGTTCTCTCTTAAATCATCCATTGCACTTTGCCAATCACTCCAGAAATTATTTTTCGGTTTAATCAAATAAATAGTTGTAGTTCTTAAATTCATAAATTTATCAAAGCTGCCATCACCTGAAGGTTGAATTTGTAAATTTGAGTTCAGTTTAGATCTGATAACCTCTTCTATTTCTTCAAGAGTATTTGTGGATAGATTTATTTCGTTCCACATAACACTGCCGAACCCCCTTCGCCATCTCGCACCAATGCCACCAAAAAGTGATAAAAAATAGAGTGTATTGATGAAATCTTTCTCATTTTTGATGCCTGTAATTGATTCAAAAATAATCTGGAATTCTCCTGTGGAAAATGCTCTTCTTTTAATATTAGGATTACTTCTATCGTTCATTCTTAAAAAAGCCTCTATTACATTGTCTGGTATCCGGGTAATTTTTAGTCTAAACTCTTTTGCTCTTTCTTGCGTTCCCCACATCTTACCTTCTTTTTGTTTTAACTCTTCCAAATTTTTAACCTCAATGGCTTTCCAGAACCTATACCACCATCGTAATATTCCATTAACAGATTGAGTCCTAAACTCTAAACCATATCTATCTGCTCCTGACATTATAATTGGAGTTATAATTGAGAATGTATAAGTTTGTCTATAGACCAAATTTATACTCATTTATTATCCCCCTTTAACTCACGGAATAACAAAATCCCCTTATTTGTTATCCTTACTTTGACCTCTCTTTTTATCTCATCTCGCTCAACATCAATCAATCCGTAAATTTCAAGTCTGCTAATTTCTTCAGCATAACTTTCCTTTAATTCCTCAAAACTCGCCCCAGACAACTGGCTTTTATCAAAAATAATTTCAAGCACTTCAAGTTCTTTGCCCTTTGGCAAATACAGAAGAGGGGGTAAAAAGACCACATTAGCAAATTCCTCATTCATGTAATAGACTTCTGTATTGGTCAAAAATCCTGCAAGGGCACAGGCCATAACATGGGCTTTCAGCCCTCCGGTTGGATTGAAATACACCTTGAACCCTTCTTCCTTCTTTTTCTTTGCAAGATAGATAAGCCTGTCAAGGAGTTCAGATATCCCTTTTTGAAACTCATCTCTTGCATATTTTTCATCAAATCTTGTCTTCTCCCAGAAATAACCGCTCACTTCATAAGGAGTGTAGATTTTAAAACCCTCTTCCTTTAAAAATCTTTCAATAATTCGCCTTGCTAATTCATTGGAAGATGTCTTAGTTCCAAAAAGATAAACCTCTACTTCTGAATTTTTGGTGTTAACAACTCTTAAAAATGTGTTTAATTCAGCCGAGATTTTTTTAGGGTCAGATTTCAGAAAACCATATAATTTTTCCAATTCGCCTGGATTGTCAAGTAACGCCTTCCAGTATTGTTCTTCTGCTATCTTTCTACTTGGATCACAAGTCCCAGCCTTTTGAGCATTTGTTATAAGTGAGTTGCCCGTGCTTATTATGTGGAATTCCTTCATCTCATGGCCTCCCGTAAACTATTAAATTAGAGCCTATAAAATCGTTGTCTCCGTGAGATGGATTGAGCCATACTTGCATGGCCTGGCTTGCATCTTCTACTTCACAATATATAACTGTCCCAGGAGGTAGCGATTTTTTCATTACTCTGTATTTGCCTAATTTTTGAGGAGAGTGAAGTCCCATATTTATATGTCCGGTGGTTATAATACTCTTAACTCTAAGCCCTTTTATGTCAGGAATGAAATCATTATATACTCCAGGAGTTAAGTAGAGTAACTTTACAATCTCACCTTTTTTAGGTTCAATCTTTTCAAATAGATTTAATATGCTTTCGTCTTCCTCAAGGTCATACTGTGCTGTCTTCATTTCACCACCAAGTTTAAGAACCTTAGGGTTTGATTTGAAAGCTGTCATTACTTTATCTTTATCTACCACATCTGAAAACTCAACCCAACATAGAAGTTTCCATTCATCCTTAAGTCTTACCATCTCTATTCTATAAAGTCCATTTTCTTGAGTGACTGTGTGAGTATCAGTATTCTGAAAAATCCCCAGCCTATTTTCATATCCAAAAATATCTTCGTTCTTTTTTATTTCTGAAGGATCAATACTTTTGCCTTTTAACCAGTCCGAGAGTCCTTTCTGAGAAATATAACCTACAAAAGACTCTACATCTTCCTTTCCGTAAAATACTGTAAGTTCATTTATTCCCTCAGGCATGTTTGTATTTTCATGATTGAAGATGTGTAGATCTTCCTTCAGAGGTGTAAGAGTAAATATCTTATTTGAAGATTTACTTTTTCTTTCACCATATATATCCGCTGGCTTTGGAAAGTAGAGTTTGCTTTCCTTCTGGTTAAATAGAAAAGGACCGAATATTCTTTTTAGGGGATTATTTATGGTAATTCGGGAGGAAATGGCTCCTGCAAGGGTATGTGGAAATGGAGGGAAAATTGATACTGCCACATCGCCAAGGTTGAATGGTTTTCCAGAGCCGAAGAATAGCACATCGTATGGCTTTATGGTAAATCTCAAGATCAACTTAAACCTCCTCAAGCAGGTATCTTTTTATCTTGGTCTCTTCTTTGGTCCACCATCTCATGTAGATTTTCCCATCGTTTCTTCTTGTTTCCGTAATATTTCTTTCAAAGCCACAATGGGCAAGAAAGTTTCTCTTGTTAAACTCATCAGTAATACCACTGAGATAGTTTTTTAAAAGACACCACTTTTCATGTACTTTGTTAATCAACTTTTCTTTACCCTCCATATAGTTCCACAATTCTTTGCCAAGCCATTCAATATTTAGATTCAGGTCAAAAATCTTATAAATAGATTTGTTGCTTGCTCCAAATACATTTTTTATTTTATCCAGAGAGATGCCTTCCTGAATTTCATATTTTTTAATCCCGTAGTGCTCTAAAACTTCAATAATTCCCAAATAAAACCCAAGAGACAAAAATAGTTTTAACCATCCCTCTTTTTCCAGTTTAGGAGAGATGCGAAAATTTTGATAAAGTTTGCCCCTTAAGAGGCTTAGCACTTCTTGGAGAAAAGACAGAGCATCCTCATGGTTGTGATATCCAAAATGGTAGATACCCAGGGGGATGTTGTTCTTAATAGAAGAAAAGATTATTGCAAAGTTTTCAAAATATTCCTGAATCTTTGCTTTTAACTCTTTATTTTTTTCCGCAAGTCTTTTTGCCAAAAGGGGTTCTCCTTTTCTGAAATCAACATTGTACTTGATGGGGGATGAGAAGAAGGACTTAAATTTTAACTTATACCAGTAAATTTTATACTCAGGTAAAGGAGAACCAATTATTGGATCAGAGAAAGACACAAATATTGCCGGTATTTTGCCTTTATCATACCAGTTTATAAGTGAGGAAAACACTGCAAAATGCCTTGCTGCTTCAAGCAGGGCAGAAATATAGATGTTATGACCAGTTGAGATATCTATGTAAAGTTCTTTGAAGGGAGATTCTATGTAGTTCCCACAAAGGTGTATAAATATTTCAAGCACAATATCATCATAATCACCTTCAAATTTAATGCCCTCAAATTCACCTATTGAATGAATAGGAAATATATCGTCATATAACTCTTTAAAAGGGTGTATTTCAAACATTCCATGAGGATTTCTAAAGTAACTTTCTCTTTTGTCATCTTCACTCACTATTGTTTTGATATATTTTTTTGTCTCATTTGGTAGATTTGCTATTTCGTAAACATTCTTGTCAAAAATCATACTTGCAGGATGAATCAATATTACCTTTATTCCATTTTTTTCCAGATGCTCTTTTAAAGCAAAAGATGAAAGGGGATAGGTGTAGTACTTATCCTGAATGCAGAATTTGATCTCCTGAGCATTTACCTTATCAACCTGATATATTACCTTCATAGTGCTCTCATCTCGTCTGCCATAAACTTTGCAGATATAAAGATGTTTGCAAAGTCATCATAAGAAAACTCATAGTTTAGGTAGCATTTAAGTATTTTCTCTAAAAATTCCTTTTCACTTTCTTCTTTAATCTTTCTATCATAAATTCTCTGGAGTTCAGTTTTTATCACTTCAAATATCTCATCTGAAGGCTTAATTCTTCTTCTGTCCTCTCTGCGTTCAGGCAATAAAAGCCTTTCAATTGTCTCTAAGAATTGATAAGGAAAACGAGATGAAATTTTTCTATTTTTGAATTTGCAAATGAGTTCTTCTATAAATGGAATTAAACTCCACTTCCCACCTGTCTGCCTGATATGACCAGAATGGGTTAATATCCTTAGACAGAATGCATCTTTTTCAAAATAATTCTTTGCCATTTTCTCTGTATCTGCTACTTCTTTCAGAGCCAGGTAAAGTGGATATTTATAATGCACTATCAGAATACCTGCACTCATGGTTGCCTTTGGACTTATAACCTCCTGAAAACTCCTCTGAAGGTCATAGGCACATCCAAGAGCTCCTTCAATGGGAAGCAATGCCAGTATGTCGTCTCCACCTGCATATACCAGCCTTCCGTAATACTTTTCTTCAACGAGCCTTCTTACATGTTCAAGTGCAAACTCAGAAAGTCTTCTGCTGAAAGCCTGATGAAGGGATGGGGAGTTCGGGTGTGAAGAACAAAGTATATTGTACAGTCTTTCTTTTTCTTCTTCCGTCGCATAAGCAAGCAACGCATTGGTTGCCTTTGGGTGAATTAATCTTTTGATTTCTGGATTGAATTCACCCTTAAGCCATCTTCCCATGTTGTCTCCGTCCATCTGGAGGATGGCATAATAGGCTAAGGGATTTATTTTGTTTTCCTGCAAGAACTGGAGTATCTCTTTAAAGTCTTCTTCTTTGACATCCAGGCTGTACTCCTTCTTGAAGTAGTCCTCTCTGTATGAGTTTTTCATCAAAAACTGACCGTCAATATCAAAATCCTTTATTGCAGGAACGGATTCCGTTTCAGGGAGGCTTTTGCCCGAGTTTTTGGACTTTAGTGTTGTTTCAAATTTCTCAAATGTCTTTTTAAATCTTTCCTTTACTTCACTGGACATTTTTCTTTTTTCACCAATACTCGCCATCTCAGCCGTAGAGGGGAATTTGACTTTTGCTGTGAGAGCTAATTCGTCTTTTATAATTTCAGGGAATAATCTTTTTGTTAAACAGACACCACAAAGCCTTTCCCCTTCTTTAACAAATGGAAAGACACTATTCCAGAGATTACTGTTTTGCTTTCTTTTTTGTGGGTTAATCCACTCAGGACCTGAATCCTGTAGCCACAACTGGTTAAACTCTCCACAGAGGGTGCACTTATCGCCCTCCTCATAGATGGGGTTAAAATCCTTGCTGCTCTTTCTTGCCCCCAGTAGTTTCTCTATTAATTCCAGAAGCAATGAATAAGCACTACCTACATTAGTTGGTCTATAGTAGGAGAATTCTGTTATCAGCCTTATGATCTCGTAAAGCTCCGTTTCTCCAACGAGTTTTTTGTAGTCATTAAAGATCGGGGATAGATCATTAACTTCTCCCATATTAGACCATGGCAGTATGGCCCAGTAAACCCTAAAGTAATTTTCCAAGTGTATAAAAATCTGGTTTCTGATGCTATTCATAAGCTCGTGAGTATTCGTCTTGTCGCATAATTTTTCTGCAGTCTTTTTAGCCAGTTCAGCGAGACTACTCTTGCACCTTTGTTCACATTCCTTTGCTATCTTTTTATCACCACCCTGGTAGTTAACAATTGCCAGAAATCTATTTGGCAGATTAGCTATGGTGAGATTGTCTTCTGCATCGTTGAATAAGGGTTGTAGAGACAGGGCATTTAATATCTCCTCAAAAGTCTGCCCCCCAAACTCTAACTTTTTTAACCACTTGTCCATCAATGGCTGACCAAAAAGATTTGGAAAAACAATTGTGTCCGGTCCGAGCTGTTCAATCACTGGTTTCATGCTCTCCCATATCAGCCAGGAAAGCATATAGGAACCTGCCCACAGATCCTGAGTCTTTTTTGCTTTTGAGATGAAAGACTGAACAGGTCCTATTGTATAAAGCAAGAATGCTGGCTCCGGCAGGGCAGAGACAATTGCGGATGTCTGAACTAAATGATCATAGATGGAATGATTGGGGGCTCTGCTGTCTGCAGGATGGCTCTTAATCCATGGAAACAGTTCAGGATAAAAACGCCATAGAAGGAAAAAGAAAAACTTTGCCCTGTCTTCAGGATTTTTAAAAGTAACCTTTGAAAGTTTTTGAAAGATTTCTTCTACATCTTCGTGAACAGGTAAATCCAGTATGGTTTCTTTAAGAGAAAAAATGTCAATAAATTTAGCCTCTTCAAGTCTTACTACAGAGTCTCTTTCAAATTTGTCTTTCAAATCTTTTTCCATCTGTGGCGAGACTATTGTTCTGCTCAAGGCGGAAGCTAGGGTGTCTGCCCGTGTTATTTGTTCGTCTGCTACGCACTCGTTGGCAAGGATATAATTCAGAAAATGCTCTGCCACAATCTGGTGCCACTGGTGTTTGTCTCTCTGGTGGATAGCCTTAACAGGTTTTATCTGGTGCCCTTCTTCAGAAAACATGACCCACTGTTTATGAGGCGGGTCATGAAGAAGGGCCTTTAACTTTAGTTTCCAGTTCATATTAAAATCCCCTCACCTCCTCACCACCTCAAAACACCCAAACCCCTGTGAGTTTTTGGAGCCGAGGACGGCGTCGTAGGCTAAGCGGAGGAGTTCGGGTGCACCGGTTAATCTGTATCTGTCCATCCAGCCTTTGGTAAAGCCCCTTAAGAAGAAATTTAGATAGCCAGATAGAAAAGACGCTCTTTGTAGCCTGAAAATTATCAGCAACTTTGACAATGTAAAGAATTTAGAGACTCGTTTGTTGAAACAAAAAGATTGGATTATTTCATTGAAAGATACAGGAATGTTAAAACCTTCTTCCCTCCTTTTTTTGATCCTGAACTTCATTTATTGCTTGCCCCCTCTGTTTGTATAGCATAAAATAGTTTCTCCTGTCAACGATTAGGTAAGTATCTTAGAGGCTGATATGGTATAACATGTTAGATTCAAGAGACTGCCAGAGAGAGCTGAAGAAAGGTTTTCAAAGTTTTGGTACACATCCTCAAATTATCTTTGCCTAAATCTCTTTGGTGGAGTGAAAAAGAGAAGGTATCACCCCTTTCGGACATTGACCTTGCTCTGTATGTTAGAGAACCATAGAAACTTAATTACATGAGCATCTACACTGAGATTACAAATAATTCTTAACAAAGCACCTTTGAGTCCTGCTGGCAGAGTGCTCTGTTCAAGAAGGATGCTTGTTGATAAAGAGCCCTTCCTGTTCCCTTCGCAAGTAGAAAAGAGATATAAAGAGATATTTTGAGAAGGAGATACGGGATTGGTTGATAGGGCTCTGATTAGGAAGAAAGATTGCTGAACTGGATAGGTGTTGGCAGAAATTTAAAGAATATAAAAAATACTGGAAAGTACAGATAAAAGAGAGATATCGTAGACCCGGGGCAAGAGATAAAATTGAAGTAAAAGAGAAAATAAACTTTGGTATAATATGAAAGAGAGGGAGTAATAATGAGGCTTACTTTCAGATTTTTTAAAGAGGGGGTATTAAGAATTCCCATCAACTATAACCAGATTATTCAAGGAATAATCTATGATAATCTGGAAAAGGAGCTTGCGGAGTTTGTCCATGAAAGGGGCTACAGATTTGAGAAAAGGTCATTTAAGTTGTTCACATTCTCAAGAATACTGGGCAAGACAAGAATCAGAGATGGGTATATAGAAGTGTTTTCTCCTTTTAAACTGGTAGTCTCATCTCCAAAAGAAGATATACTTTGTTCACTGGCAGAAAACCTTGTAAGGATGGGAGAAGTCCACTTTGGCGAAGAGAATGCATATCTTGAAGCAGTGAATGTCCATTTTGCTCCTTTAATAGACAGAAGCATAACCATAAAAATGCTATCTCCAGTGACCATCTACAGCACACTTTCTAAGGCCGACGGTAGTAAGAAGACATACTACTATAGTCCTTTTGAGGAGGAGTTCAGTTTCCTTTTAAAGAAAAATATTCTCAAGAAATACCACGCAGCCTATGGAAGGGCTCCGTGTTCTGATGACTTCCGGATCGAGCCTCTCAGAGTAAGAAGACATGATGAGAAGATAGTTGTTTACAAAGGGTTTATTATTAAAGGATGGATGGGGCACTACAGACTGAGTGGCAATCCAGAGTTGCTGAAACTCGCCTATGAGGCAGGTCTTGGTGGGAAGAATCCACAGGGATTCGGATGTTTTGAGCTTTTAGAAGCCTTTTAGAAAATATAATTGCTAAAGATATAAGATATTATCTTTATAAAGAAACTTGACAAAAGTTTTATCAAGTGATATAATATTTATGTAATAAAAAAGAGGGAGGGGCTACAGTGGCAACAGGCGTGAAAGATTACTATGAGATACTTGGTGTTTCGAGAGATGCCTCTCAGGATGAGATAAAGAAGGCATACAGGCGTCTTGCGCGTAAATACCACCCTGATCTTAATCCTGGCAATAAAGAGGCTGAACAGAAGTTCAAGGAGATAAATGAAGCCTATAGTGTTCTGGGTGATCCCAAAAGACGTGAGGAGTATGACAGGCTCGGGCATCAGGCATTCACCTCTGGTGCAGGCTTTGAGACATTTAAAGATTTTGACTTCTCCAGTGCCTTTGATTTCGGTTTCGGAGATTTCTTCTCAGATATCTTTGGTGGAAGGACTGCATTCAGGGAGGCCCCTTTAAAAGGAGCTGACCTTATTACAAAGGTTACTCTTACGTTAGAGGAGGCATTCAAAGGGGTTACAAGGCCTGTTACAGTCTCACATAGTGTGACCTGTAGCAGATGTGGTGGAAGAGGGGCAGAAAGTTATGAGAGTTGTCGTAAATGTGGAGGCACTGGAAGGGTGAGCCAGAGAAAGGCCTTCTTCAGCATTACTCAGACCTGTCCTGATTGTGGGGGAGCAGGCCAGAAGGCAGTAAGGGTCTGCTCGGCCTGCCGAGGTACAGGCAGTATCCTCAAGACAGAGACCCTGAAGGTAAGAATTCCTCCAGGTGCTGACACTGGTTCAAGGGTGAAGGTGAAGGGAATGGGTGAGGCTGGCAGAGGAGGTGGTCCACCTGGAGATCTCTATATAGAGATTGAGGTGCTGCCTCATCCAGTGTTCAGGAGAGAAGGAGATGATATATATGTGGAGGTGCCTATTACAGTGCCTGAGGCTGTGCTCGGAGCAAAAATCGAGGTGCCAACAATCGATGGTATGGCAATGATGAGGATTCCGCCTGGCACCCAGAGTGGGCAGAAGTTCAGGCTCAAAGGTAAAGGTTTTGTCTCTCCTAAAACAGGCAGAAGGGGCGACCAGTATGTGATTGTGAAGATAGTGGTTCCAAAGGACCTCACTGAGTCAGAGAAAGAGATGATAAAATCCCTTGAAAGAATGTATAGAGAGAATCCACGAGAAAGGTTGGCTAACAGGAGATGGTAACGAGAGATAAAAAAAGACCGCTTTATATGATCAGTGTTGTAGCAGAGATGTTGGGGGTCCATCCCCAGACCCTCAGACTGTATGAAAGGGAGGGTCTTATAAAACCCCAGAGAGTGGGTAATCAGAGGCTATATTCAGAGGAGGACATAGAAAGACTGCACCTGATACTGGAGCTGACAAGAGAGCTCGGGGTGAACAAGGCAGGTGTGGATATTATACTCAGGATGAGAGAGAGGCTTATAGCCCTGCAGCGGGAAGCAGAGGCGATGCTGAACTGTCTTGAGGAGGAGCTGAGAAGGGACTTTCAGGAAAGACTGAGGAGAATTCTGTCCGAGGAATAATTTTTATGAAAGGAGGTGTAAGCTATGAGAATGGATAAACTTACCATAAAGTCACAGGAGGCCGTGCAGGAGGCCCAGAGGATAGCAGACCAGAAGGGTAATCAGGAGCTACAGCCTGAACACCTTCTGCTCGCGCTACTGCAGGATGATGAAGGGATAGTGGTACAGATACTTCAGCGATTCAGGTTTGACCTTAACATGCTGAAGGCGGATATTGAGGCAGAAATAAATAAATTTCCAAAGGTGATGGGAGCAACCCCTCTGGGTCAGATATATGTGTCTGCACGACTTAAGAGGGTGTTTGAAGAAGCCTTCAGACAGGCAGAACATCTGAAGGATGAGTATGTAAGCACAGAGCATCTGCTTATCGGGATACTGAAAGAGGGTGGCCCAGCAGCAGATGTGCTTAACAGGTACAATGTGACAGAACAGAGTGTTCTGCAGATAATGAGTGAGATAAGAGGTGCACAAAGGGTGACAGACCCGAATCCAGAGGACAAGTATCAGGCACTTAAGAGGTATGCCAGAGACTTAACCGAGCTTGCCAGAAAAGGAAAACTTGATCCTGTTATAGGCAGGGATGAGGAGATCAGAAGGGTGATGCAGGTGCTGGCAAGGAGAACAAAGAACAATCCCGTGCTTATAGGTGACCCAGGAGTCGGTAAAACAGCTATTGTGGAAGGGCTTGCACAGAGAATAGTTGCAGGAGATGTGCCTGAACCTCTGAAGGACAAGAGGCTTATCGCCCTTGATCTTGGAGCACTTGTAGCAGGTTCCAAATACAGAGGTGAGTTTGAGGAGAGATTAAAGGCGATTCTTAAAGAGATTGAACAGGCAGAGGGCAGGATAATACTGTTTATTGACGAGCTTCACACACTGGTGGGTGCAGGTGCTGCAGAGGGTGCTATTGATGCCTCAAACATGCTGAAACCTGCTCTTGCAAGAGGGGAACTCCGTTGTATTGGTGCTACTACAGTGGATGAGTATAGAAAACATATAGAAAAAGACCCTGCCCTTGAAAGGAGGTTTCAGCCTGTGTATGTGGGAGAGCCCTCTGTGGAAGACACAATCTCTATACTTAGGGGTCTGAAGGAACGTTACGAGGTCCATCATGGAGTAAAGATAAAGGATTCCGCACTGGTGGCAGCGGCTGTGCTATCGCATCGGTACATAACTGACAGATTCCTGCCAGACAAGGCTATTGATCTTATAGATGAGGCTGCAGCAAAACTTCGTATGGAGATAGACAGCATGCCAGTAGAGCTGGATGAGATTGAAAGAAAACTCCGCCAACTGGAGATAGAAAAACAGGCAGTGATGAAAGAGGATTCCCCTGACGCAAAGGAGAAGCTGGAGAAACTCCAGAAAGAGATAGCAGAACTGGAAGAGAAGCGTTCTGCTCTAAGGGCACAGTGGCTTGCAGAGAAGGAGATTATACAGAAGATAAGAGAACTGAAAGAACAGATTGAGCAGACAAAGATAGAGGCACAGAAAGCAGAACGTGAAGGTGACCTGAACCGCGCAGCAGAACTCAAATACGGAAGGCTGATTGAGCTCCAGAAGGAGCTTGATCAGGCGAACAAGAGACTCGAGGAGTTTAAGTACCGTAGAAGATTGCTCAAGGAGGAGGTTGATGAGGAGGACATTGCAGAGGTGGTCTCAAAGTGGACCGGCATACCTGTAAGTAAGATGCTCGAGGGTGAGACAGAGAAACTCCTTAAGATGGAAGAGAGACTGAAGATGAGGGTTGTTGGCCAGGATGAGGCGATACAAGCGGTCTCGGATGCAGTAAGAAGGGCGAGGGCAGGAATCCAGGACCCCAACAGACCGATTGGTTCCTTCATATTTTTAGGACCTACTGGAGTAGGTAAGACAGAGCTTGCAAAGGCACTTGCGGAGTTTCTCTTTGATGATGAGAACGCCTTAATCAGGATAGATATGTCTGAGTATCAGGAGAGACACACCGTCTCAAGGCTTATTGGTGCTCCTCCAGGGTATGTGGGATATGAAGAGGGTGGTCAGCTTACTGAGGCTGTAAGAAGAAGACCCTATTCAGTGATACTGTTTGATGAGATTGAGAAGGCCCATCCTGAGGTCTTCAATGTGCTACTGCAACTGCTTGATGATGGAAGGCTTACGGATGGTAAAGGAAGGACTGTTGACTTCCGTAACACAGTGGTCATTATGACCTCAAACATTGGTAGTGTCCATATCCAGGAGATGCTTGAGCAGAGACAGAAGACTCCAAAGGCATACTGGGGAGATGATACAGAGAACGAACTGAAAAACAGGATAATGGAAGACCTGAAGAAGTTCTTCAGACCTGAGTTTCTGAACAGGATTGATGAGATTATAATCTTTAACCCTCTCACAAAGGACCTCATGAAGGAGATTGTAGGTATACAGGTGGATAGAATGAAGAAATACCTGAAACAGAAGAAGATAGATATTGTGCTTACAGATGCAGCAAAGGAGTATCTGGCAGACCTCGGGTATGATCCTGTTTATGGTGCGAGACCTCTGAGAAGGGTGATACAGAAGGAGATACTGAATCCGCTTGCAAAGTACCTCCTTGAAGGTAGTTTCAAGGAGGGTGATACTGTGGAGGTTGATTACAGAGACGGTAAGATTGTGTTTGAAAAAGTGATGGAGGCAGCATATGCTGCATAAGATAAAGGGCCTTGGGTCCATCATTATGGAAGTAGAAGGAGGTGTCAGGTATGTCCATCATAAGATGGTCTCCAATGAAGGAACTGGAGGAGATGCGCAGAGATATGGAGAGACTATTTGAAGAGTTCTTTGAACCTTTGAGGCACAGAAGAAGATGGTGGGGGAGACCCACAGAAGAGGGTGTTATTGTGCCGAATATAGAACTTTACGACAGAAAGAATGAGCTAATTCTGAGGGTGGAAATACCCGGTGTGGACAAGCAGGATATTGACCTCACCATTACTGAGAACAACCTTACCATCAAAGGTGAATTAAAGAAGGCGGAAGAGGTGAAGGAAGAGGACTACTATGTGGCAGAGATCAGGTATGGCACATTCTCAAGGACGGTGCCGCTGCCTATTGAGGTTGACAGTGAGAAGGCAAGAGCCACCTATAAGAATGGGATACTGGAGATAGTGCTTCCCAAAAAGGAAGAGGCAAAACCGAAGGAGATAAAGGTGGAGGTTTCCTGAAGAAATGAGTCTGTGGCCTTGGAGGCACTGCCTCCAAGGCCTTTTTTATTTTTGTGAAGCTATTCTGTCAAATATACTTTACTTTAATTCTGAGATATCTCTACTCAGGAGTATTTCAGAACTGTTATAATTCTTTAGTTTTGCGATTTAGTCCATGAAACAGGAGGGTACGAGATGAGAAAAAGAGCGAGAAAGGCGAAGGTTGAGAGGAAGACCAGAGAGACAGATATAAGACTGGAACTTAATATTGACGGAAACGGCATTGTTGATGTGGATACAACCCTGCCCTTTCTTGATCATATGCTCACCTTGATGGCCTATCACGGAGGCTATGACCTAAAACTTAGGGCGAGAGGAGATATTGAGGTTGATTATCATCATCTTATAGAAGATATAGGAATCTGTCTCGGAGAGGCTATAAAGGATGCACTTGCGGATAAGAAGGGAATAAGAAGATATGGGTTTGCAAAGATACCCATGGACGAGAGCCTTGCAGAGGTGGTGATTGACCTCAGTGGGAGGGCCTATCTTGTCTACAAGATAAGAAAGCGTGAGGGTAGCTTGAGAGACCTGCCTGTAAGCCTCTTTGAGGACTTCTTCAGGTCTCTGAGCACCCATGCAATGATGAATCTCCACATAAATGTTCCTTACGGAAGAGACCTACATCACATCTACGAGGCCGTGTTCAAGGCCTTCGGTAGGGCCTTAAAAGAGGCTGTTGAGGTGGTCTCAAAAGGTGTTCCCTCTACAAAGGGGACCCTCTAAAAGACTCATTGGGTATGCCACTTCTCAAGGTTGAAGGCCTTAAGAAGGTATTCGGCAAGACAGTGGCTCTAAGAGGGGTATCCTTCTGTCTCAAAAGAGGCGAGATACTCGGTGTGCTCGGGCCTAATGGTGCTGGCAAGACTACCCTGATTCACTGCATCCTCGGTCTAATAGAACCAACAGAGGGAAGGATTGAGGTCTTTGGAAAAGAGCTCAGATGCCACAGAACAGAGATTCTGCAGAGGGTTAACTTTGCTTCAAGTTATATCTCTCTTCCATACTCTCTTACTGTGAGAGAGAACCTCATGGTATATGCCCATCTCTACGAAGTGGACTCACCCCAGAGGAGGGTGGAAGAGGTGATGCAAATGTTTGATCTACTCAGCCTCAGAGACATCCCAGCAAGAAGGCTCTCCACTGGCCAGATGATGAGACTGGTGCTTGCGAAGGCGATGATAAATCACCCGGAGCTTCTTCTGCTTGACGAGCCAACAGCAGGGCTTGATCCAGAGATTGCTGCCAAAACGAGAAGGCTTCTCTGCAGGCTTCGGAATGACTCTGGTATATCAGTGCTGTACACCTCCCACAACCTGAAGGAGATGGAGGAGGTTTCAGATAGGGTGCTTTTTCTGCATGAGGGAAGAGTGCTTGCTGAGGGTCCTTCAGAGGAGCTTTTAAGGACCCATGGGGTGGAAAGTCTGGAAGAGCTGTTCTTCAAGGTGCTCGGCAGATGAGTGGAAGAAGAATCTGGGCAGTATTTCTGAGACAACTGTACCTTTACAGAAGAAGCTTCCCAAGGGCATTGGAGGTTTTTTACTGGCCCACACTGGATATACTGCTCTGGGGATTTGTAACACTCTATCTGCAGAAGTCAACCACTGGTCTTCCGAAGTTTGTGGCCTTCTTCTTAGGGGCTCTTATTCTCTGGGACATACTCTTCAGGGCTCAGCAGGGTATAACCGTCTCCTTTCTTGAGGATATGTGGGCGAGAAACCTTGTGAATATATTTGTCTCACCTCTCAGGATCTCGGAATACCTGAGCGGTCTTATAATGGTTAGCCTCCTCAAGGTGATCATCTCCTTTGTGGTTATGTCAGCCCTTGCAGGGATGTTTTACTCCTTCAGTATATTCAGACTGGGCATGGCACTTCTGCCACTTGTGGTGAATCTCGTTGTGATGGGATGGGCAGTTGGGATAGTGACAATGGGACTCATACTGAGGTTTGGACAGGAGGCAGAGGTGCTTGCCTGGGCAGTGGCCTTTTTATTCATGCCTGTATCTGCGGTGTTTTATCCGGTTGAGGTGCTTCCGCCTATGCTGAAGAAAGTCGCCTTCTTTGTGCCTTCGTCACATGTGTTTGAAGGGATGAGGGCATTGATAGAGGGGAAGGGGTTTCCTCTATTAGAGCTTGTCAAGGCGTTTGGGCTTAATACTGTTTATCTGGTCCTTTCGGTTGTGATATTCATTCTAATATACAGGGATGCCCTCAAAAGGGGCGTACTTCCCAAGATCGGAGAGTAGACGCTCCAGAAGTGCCCCCTCTATCAGACCATTTTCTGAATATCCTCTTACCCGGTAGTATCTCTTCAGAGTCTCCTGAAAGGCCTCTCTATCAATGGGTGTAACGGTAATACGCCCGTTGGAGTATCCTTTCTCCTGGAAAAACCTCTCTGGTAAGGTGTCATCTTCTGCCGAGAATCCATTGAGTTGATTCAGGTATCTTTCCAAAAGCCATATTCTCTCTCCGATGCTTAAGAGTGACTGGACATTATGGTCCATGCCTGTTACAGCATTCAATGCCTTGGCATACTCCTCAAGGGTGGTGGCAAAAAAGGTGAACTTACAGGCAGTAAGGGAGTCTACCACGGCATTCATATCCTCTGATATCTTCACCATCCTTGCCTTGCCCTCAAAGGAGAATCTGTCTACATATACTGGTTTTCTCAGTATCTCATAACTGATTGGATATGCCCTCAGGTGGCAGCCTCCACGATTTGAGGTTGCATAAGCCAGAGCCATACCATATGCTCCTCTCGGATCATAGGCAGGCAGTTCAAGCCCCTTTACGGTCATGCTTATATGAGGCATGCCCACGGAGTCTGCAAACCTCCTGGAACCTTCTGCAAGGTCATCTCCAATATCACCTCTTTCACCAATTGCCTTCACAAGCTCAACAATCTCCTCTGACTTAAGGGGTCTTCCTATGTATTCACTATAACAGGCTATTGTTGCGGCTGTGCTTATGGTGTCAAGTCCATACTCATTGCATAATCTGTTTGCCTCTACAATAGAGTGTATATCCTCATTGAGATTTAAGGCACCAAAGTGGGAAACCGTTTCATACTCTGGAATGACCTCTCCTTTCTGGCCTCTTTTTTTGCAGAGGATGGGACAACCTCGGCAGCCTGTCTTTCTGGTTTTGTAGAGTTCCTTTAACCTGTATCCTGAGTATTTACCTGATCCATGGAAGAAGCTCTCTCTGAAATTAGCAGTAGGCTCAAGTCTTCTTGCATGGATCAGGTCAACCAAGGCAGCAGTTCCGTACTTGTTCAGCCCAAACTCGCCAAAGACCGCAGGTGATGCCCTCAACAATCTCATGATCTCTGTTTTTGCCTCATTGAGAAGTTGGCGGTTCTGGATCTTTATCCTTTTATTGCCCTTAACCCTTATCGCCTTAACTCTCTTTGCTCCCATTACGGCCCCAAGACCTCCCCGGCCTGCAGCATAATGGCCATCTATTATTATAGAGGCATACCTAACAAGTCTTTCTCCTGCTCTACCAATACTTGCAAGAGAGCCTCCACCACTTAGTGCCCTCAGCACTTCATCAGTATTCATTCCAGACAGGGCTGAGGCATCCCTGAGTCGAACACTTCTGTTTTCAATATCTATGTAGATCCAGTCTTTGGACTTTCCTCTTATCACGCAGAGGTCATATCCTGCCTTTTTCAGTTCTGTGAAAAACCTGCCGCCCACAGAGCAGTCAAAGACCGTACCTGTGAGAGGAGAGCGTGATATTATAGAACCTCTGCCAGAGGTGGGTGCCGGGGTGCCTACAAGGGGACCTGAGGCGAACACAATGGGCATCTCTTCGTCATAAGGTGAGTGTCTGATATAGTCTTTCAACAGGGCAACACCAAAGCCTCTTCCTCCAAGAAAGCCCTCACATAGCTCTGGTGGTGTCTTGAACTCCTGTATCTGGCCTGAGGATAGATCAACAAAGAGGGATATGCCTGTGTAACCAAAAAGTTTCATACAGCAGATATTCTATCATCTTAAGAGAGGGTGTTTCATTAAAAATCAGACAGCGACCCCTCTGGTCCTTTACAGATATGATTCCACATCCTCTCTGGTACCACTTCCTTTACCCCTGTTTCAGAAAAGATGGAGTTTGTACTGTCGTCAGACTCCAAGGAGAGTGTTTTAACAAGCCTTAAAAACTCAAGCAGCTCTCTTAGTTGTTCAGGTCTTCTTGGACCCGGCACTATTGCGTTGACTGCCTCTCTGGAGCCTATCCAGAGCAAAACTGCATGGACCAAGGAGAATCCTGTTTTTTCTGAAAGTTCTTTTAGTCTCTTTATCCACTGTAATACCTCGGTTTTATGGAAGTAAGGATTTCTCCTTCTGTGGTCCCTCTTTGTCAGAGCAGACACACCTCGGCTGACGAGGGAGTTACTCAGAAGCCCCTGTTCTAAAGGAGAGACAATACAGTTTATACATGTGAGCCTGCCTGCTTCAAGTACACCAAAATCCCTATGGATCGGATTGAAATGGACCTGATGAGGGATATTTCTCTCTTCTGAAAGCTCCTTTCTGATCTGTTTAACCGTGAGATTCCCTACCCCCCAGTATCTTATGAGTCCTTCTTCTTTCAGTCTTTTCAGCGCATCAATGCTTTCTCTTATAGGGACATTGGGGTCAGGCCAGTGGAGCTGGTAGAGGTCTATGTACTCTGTCCTGAGTCTCTGCAAACTCTCCACAAGCTGAGCCCTGAGGGCCTCGGGCCTTGCGTCCCGTAAGACCTTCCTGCCTTTCCAAAAAAGGCCACCTTTTGTGGAAATAAAGAGAGAGTTTCTTTTTTTGCGAATAAACCTGCTTAAGAGTGTCTCAGAGCGTCCATGGGCATAAAAGCCTGCTGTGTCGAAGTGGGTCAGCCCATTCTGAATAGCCTCTTTTAGCACTTCTGCCGAAAGCCTCTCGTCGTGGGGACCAAAGCCCTCTCCTCCCATACTCCATGTACCAATCCATAACCATGTGATACAGGAGGAGCCTTTGTCAAGAGGATAGAGTTTTTTGTCTTTTAGCATTTATCCCACGATCTTTTCTTTCCAGGAGGCTGCCCTTTTGAGAACAGTCTCTTCATCAATGGTGACAGCCTTTCTACCATTTACAAGAACCTTCCCTCTGACCATCACAGTATCTATATCAGAAGACTTTGCTGCATACACGATATGAGAGTAGATGTTATAAATGGGAGACAGATGGGGTTTACGGAGGTCAATCACTATCAGGTCTGCCTCTTTCCCAACGGTCAAGGTCCCGATTCTGTTACCAAGCCCAAGTGCCTCGGCACCCCATTTTGTTGCCATAAGAAGGGCTGTTTTCGCATCCAAGGCTGTGGGGTCTCCAGAGACTGTTTTGTGCAGTTTGGCGGCAATGGAGACCTCACTTAGGATGTCCAGGTCATTGTTGCTTGCAGCACTGTCTGTACCAAAGGTCAATTTTACGCCAGCCTTGAGCATCTTCACCACAGGTGATATACCAGAGGCGAGCTTAAGATTACTCTCCACACAGTGGGAGACCTTAACGCCTCTTCTGGCAAGTATCTCAATCTCCTCATCAGCAAGCCACACACAGTGGGCTGCAACCACCCTTGACTGTAGAAGTCCGTGATTCTCAAGATGCTCCACGGGTGTTCTTCCATACCGGTTTCTGATCTCATTCACCTCCCATTCTGTCTCTGCCAAGTGGGTATGTACCACGAGGTCGTATTTTTCTGCAAGGCTTAGCGCCCTCTGGTAGGTTTCAGGACTGCATGTGTAAGGTGCATGAGGGGCTACTGAAGGGACAACCAGTTCATCCCCATGCCACCGTTGTATGAACTCCTCTGCCTTTCTGAAATACTCATCCGGGGTTTTTGCCTGTGCAGTGGGAAAGTCGAGGATTCCTGCTCCGAGTACTCCTCTCATTCCTACCCTTTTGAGTACCTCTGCTGAGGAGTCCTCAAAAAAGTACATATCATTGTAGACAGTGATACCTGCCTTGAGCATTTCTAAACAGGCCAGCTCGGTTGCATCGCGGATGAACTCAGGGCTGAGCCATCGTGCCTCCTGAGGCCAGATATGTTCTTCAAGCCATACCTTCAGTGGCAGGTCATCAGCAATCCCCCTGAAATAGACCATAGCAGCATGGGTATGGGTGTTGACAAAGGAAGGAAGCACTACCTTTGCATCTCCGCCAATGATTTTTTCTGGAGCGTAACTTTTATTTATCTCCTCAGCCTTACCTACCTCCACTATCCTTCCGTCTTTTACAACAACTGCTCCATTCTGGATTGGTTGTGAATCCTCTTCCATTGTGAGAACATACTCACCAGTGACAATATAATCCACCTTTTGCATCTTTCCTCCTGAAATTAAATTTTCTTTATTTAAGGATAAACAAGAAGGGATATTTCTAACAAGTATTGAGGTGATAGGATTATATTGAATGTAAGACTAAAATGATTCTTAGAGAAAGCATTTCATTAACCAATCGAGATTTGAATTAATATAAAAATCCATGTATTTTTCTTTTTCTATTAAATAGGACACATAATGCCAATTGTCTAAGATATCTTTTTCACTCCTTTGTTCCATAAAAATTACTCCTAAGCTCATATTTTCTAAACAGACCTCATTGCTTTTACGAATTAAATCTTGAATAGCTTTAGCATAAGCTTTTGTATCATATTTATGAGAGAAAAATTTATTTAATACAATAGAATCAAATTTAGCATATCTTAATTTTTCAACCAGTCCATTATTATCAAAATTTCTGAAATGAAAGGCTTCTGTAAGAAATACTTGTAGTAATTCTATTCTGGAGTCTATATAAGTATAATCAGGAAAGGCTAAAGTGCCTTTAAGTCTTCTTTCTTTTTTGAGTTTTTCGGCAATAGGTGTTCCTGCATAAGGCACCATTTTTGTAAAATGACATACAGCCTGTCCATTTTCGCCTATCTTTTTTAGGAATTCGATGTCTTTTTTTATTGTGGTAAAGGTGCTGTAAGGGTTCAGAAGCATGAATCCAAATTCGTATGGAAGATTTAAATTATGAAGGATGTCAAGAGCTCTGTAAACAGTATCTATAGTATAGCGTTTATTATAAACTTTTAATCCTTCATTATTCCCCGACTCAATACCAATGTATACACTCATCAGTCCTACATCTATCATTTTTTTGAGTATCTCAGGATTAATTTCGTCTGCTCTACAGGAGACTCTCCAGATAATCTGATCAGAGATTCTGCTTTTTTTCAATTGAAGAATAAACTCCTCAAGCCACTTCTGATGTGCAGGAGCTTTCATGGCAAAATCATCATCTTCAAAGATAAAAATGCGAACATTATGTTCATGGAAGAGTTGTTTCATTTCTTTAACCACATTGCCAGGAGATCGAGCACGTCTTTTGGGTCCTGGTGAATCACTATAGAATTTCTGGATACTACAAAAACTACAGTTATAATAGCAGCCTCGACTGGCTAAAATTGAGCAAATTCCCAGTCCTCGATGGGTTATAACATGTTTGTCTCTAAGTGGATAAGGGAGATTATCCAGATTTTTTATTAAAGGTCTGGGTGGATTTGTCTTGATTTTTCCGTTTATGCGGTAAACCAATCCTTTAATTTTGCTCCAGTGCTTAGGTTGGGCAATGTGATGAAATAGCTCCAAAAGAGTTTCTTCCCCTTCACCACGGATTACTGAATTCAACCCTGGAATTGTTTTTAATGTCTTTTGAGCTTCTATACTTGGAAAATGGCCTCCCATTGTGAAATGGGTGGTCACACCCTTTTTACGAAGATACTCGATCAACTCAGCAAATTCATAGAGCATTCGTTGAAAGATTAAAGAGAAGCCGACAATGAGAGGTTTTTCTTGTTTGATAGTAGCAAGAAGAGACTCTTTTGATCCTTTATCACAAGAGAAGATTTTTGCATTTATGTGATTTTTCAATAAAAAAGCAGCAATTGACCGTAATCCGAGGTTTTCCCATTCTTCATAACCTACCAGCAAAATATCAGCCTTTTCCATCCTATATCACATATAGGAGTTTAGAGGCTTCAAAGCCTCTAAACTCCTTACAAATTTAAATTATCTTTTTTTGAGTTTATATTCCTCTTTCAACAAGTCACGTTCTAATTTAAGAAATTCAATTTGTCTTTCCAGCTCCATAATTGCTGTTTCTATTTGATGAACTTTAAGCTTAGCCAATTTTGCTTTATCTAAAAGATACCATGGAGCAGGATCTGCAACAGGTCCACGCACTGGAAGAAGTGGATCAGCTATAACGCCGCGTGGTGAGATTATACCCGGAGGTGGATCAGCTACAGGCCCTCTTAAAGATATTCCACTGATAGAGCCTACTTCTAATTGGATTTTTATTGATTCGAGCGTCGAGAGTATTTCTTTCAAAATATTCTCTTCCATTCTCTTTCCCTCCTTATGGCATTTTAAAAAGTTTAATCAATATTTAGGCCAAAAATATCACCTCCTCTCATTCCCTGTGCTTAAAATAGCGCTTTAATCCTCTTTCCTTTTGAAATCTTGATTAAAATAAGATTCTTTCCCCTCCTTCCTACAAAATATCAAAAAGAAGATTTTATTTCAAGTGTTAAATACAAGCATAAAAATATTTTATGCTTTTATTCGGGTTAAGAGTTTAAAAAGTACTACATATGTAATTACTGCTGCGATTGTTGCTACCAGCAGGGTACCTATGAAGAAAGGCAAGAGAAGATTTTTGAAAGTAGAGAATATATTCAGAATATTGATTCTATGGAAATCGAGGCCCTTAAGTAGTCCCCTGTATCCCATCAGTTTGGCACCAATCCATGTACAAAAGGTGTAAATAGGCACCAGTGTCCAGGGATTTGTGATATATGCCCCTGAGAGTGTAACCAATCTATTCAATCTGAACATAGATGCTACGGCCAATGCCATTAGGGTATGCAGTCCCAAAAATGGTGAAATACCGATAAAGACACCTATGGCAAAGGAGAGGGAGACCCTCCTTGGAGAATCATTTACAGTAATTAGCATTCTTATCCTTTCACGAATCGGCAAAGTGCTGATAACCCTCTGGGGTGATCTCCTCTGTTTCTCCAGTGCTTTTTATAATTGAGAACCCCTCATCTACAATATCACCAATGTAGTAAAGCCCTTCTGGGGGGGTATCAGAGGAGGCTATCAGATATTGATAGTCCTCTCCTGCCGAGGTAACACTCCTGTAAAGGTCAATTCCGAACTCTTCTGAAACCCTCCGCATCTGCTCTGTTACAGGAAGTCTCTCCTCGTATATCCTTGCTCCCACATTGCTTTCAGTACATAGTCTGTAGAGGTCAATATAGAGTCCATCGCTTATATCTATCATTGCATTTTTTTTCATAGCAAATACTGAGGGATTTACAAGCTCTGGCATAAGAAACCTTCTCAGAAGAGGCTCAATCAGGTCCCAACTAATCTGAAGTTTCAGCCTCTCTGAGGCTTCTATCCTTATAGGTCTGTTTATCCTCTTCAGTAACTCATGACCCATTGATGCCTCTCCCAAAGGTCCTGTAACAAAGAGTCTGTCACCAGTACGGGCACCATCTCTTCTGACAATCTCTTCTTTCGATGTGCCCACGATACTCATGCTGAATGTAGCTTTTGAGATCGAGGTTGAGAGGTCACCTCCTACAATGCTGACCCCGTATTTCTGAGATGCATCTTGGATGCCTTCCAAAAGCTCTTCAAATCTCTCCAGGTCCCAGTCCATAGGCAGTGTAATATTGACTACTGCCCAGAGAGGTTCTCCGTTCATTGCATAAATGTCACTCACATTGGATACAACCAGTTTATAACCCACCTGATAGGCGGTGAAATACCTCATTGAGAAGTGAATCTCTTCAGTCATGGTATCTGTAGTAATGAGAAGATTCTCATCTGGGGGCCTCAGGCAGGCTGCATCATCCCCAATACCAATAATAATTGACTCCTTCTCAGGTGGAAATCTATCCCTCAGCAGTTCAAGGAGTCTCAGTTCACCGGTCTGCCGAAGGGATCGGGGATTCATTACTTTCGGGAGACTTTCTTCTTTTTGGTGGTCTTTGCTGGCTTCAAAGCTACCTTAAGTACCTCATCCATCTTCTCCACAAAGATAAACTCCATGTCCTTTTTTACATACTTTGGTATATCCTCAAGGTCCTTTTCATTCCTTTTCGGAATAATAACCTTCCTTATTCCCATTCTCTTTGCAGCAAGTATTTTTTCTTTCAATCCTCCAATCGGGAGTACTCTTCCACGGAGTGTTACCTCTCCGGTCATGGCCACTTTTTTGTCTACTGGCCTGCCTGTTAATGTTGAGGCGATTGCTACAGCCATGGTTATTCCTGCTGAAGGTCCGTCTTTCGGGATAGCACCTGCTGGGACATGGATATGGATGTCCGTCTTTGAGAAGACATCTTCGTTTATACCCAGCCTTTTTGCCCTGGAACGGATGTAACTCAATGCCGCCTGTGCAGATTCTTTCATCACATCACCCAGTTGACCTGTCAGCGTGAGGTTCCCGCGGCCCTTCATTGTGGTTGCCTCTACATAGATGATCTCACCACCCGCCTCTGTCCAGGCAAGCCCTGTGGCAACCCCTATCTCATCTTCTTTCATCTCCTCCTCAGGCAGATACTTCGGAGCACCGAGGTATTTATGGAGATTACGGCTTGTTATCACAAACCTCTTCTTTTTCTTGCCCTCTGCAACCTTCCTCGCCACCTTACGACAGAGATTGGCGATCTCGCGTTCCAGATTCCTTACCCCTGCCTCCCTAGTGTACTGACTTATTATCAGTTTCAGCGCAGAGTCTGTGACCTGCAGTATCTTCTCATTTATTCCGTGTTCCTCAAGCTGCTTGGGTAGTAGATAGTTCTTTGCTATGCCGAGCTTTTCTTCCTCTGTATAACCACTCAGATAGATGATCTCCATTCTGTCCCTCAAAGGTCCGGGTATTGTATCAACGATGTTACCTGTGGTGATGAACATCACATTGCTAAGGTCAAAGGGAACTCCAAGGTAGTGGTCAACAAAGGCGTTGTTCTGTTCAGGGTCCAGCACTTCGAGGAGTGCAGATGAAGGGTCACCTCTGAAGTCCATACCGATCTTGTCAATCTCATCAAGCATAAAGACAGGATTATTGGTCCCAGCCTGTTTTATACCCTGAATTATCCTTCCGGGCATGGCTCCTACATAGGTTCTCCTGTGCCCCCTTATTTCGGCCTCGTCCCTCATGCCACCAAGGGACATCCTAACAAATTCTCTGCCAAGGCTCCTTGCGATAGAACGGCCCAGAGAGGTTTTGCCCACCCCTGGTGGACCTATAAAACAGAGTATGGGCCCCTTCATCTTTGTCTTCAGTTTCCTAACACTCAAATACTCAAGTATCCTCTCCTTCACCTTCTCTAAGTTATAGTGGTCCTCATCAAGTACCTTTTTTGCCTTTTTGATGTTGAGATTGTCCTTTGTTGACTTGCTCCATGGAAGTTCTACAAGCCAGTCAAGATAGGTCCTTACAGTGGCTGCCTCAGCACTGTCGGGATGCATCTTCTCAAGGCGTTTGAGTTGTTTTTCTGCCTCCTTACGGACCTTCTCCGGCATCTTCGCCTCTTCTATCTTCTTCTTGAATTCATTGATCTCCTCTGTTCTTTCGTCTATTTCTCCAAGCTCCCTCTGTATTGCCTTCAATTGTTCTCTTAAGAAGTACTCCCTCTGGGTCTTGTCTATCTCTCCCCTTGCCTCAGACTGTATCTTCTGTTGCACCTGAAGCAGTTCTATCTCTCTGTTCAACACCTCGCTCACCTTTCTCAGTCTCTGAACAGCATCCGGGATCTCTAAGAGTTCTTGAGCCACTTCTGTTTTAAGGCCCAGATTGGATGCTACCAGGTCAGCGAGCCTTCCAGGGTCCTCAAGGTTTTCTATCACCACCATGATGTCTGGCAGAATGGTCTTCCCCAGAGAGACTGCCCTGTCAAGCTGTTCCTTTACTGTTCTAATCAGTGCCTCCACTTCTATGGTCAGCTCTGCAGGCTTTCTATCCTCTATCTTCTCAATGGTTGCCTCAAAGTGGTTGTTTTTTATCCTTATCTCATGCACTTTTGCCTTTGTTATGCCCTGTACAAGTATCTTCACTCTGCCATCAGGTAGCTTCAGCATCCTCATTATCATACCTACAGTACCAACTTTGTAGAGGTCCTCAGGTGTTGGGTTCTCTATGCTCATATCCTTTTGCGTGAGAAGCAGTATCAGCCTATTAGAATTAATAGCCCTGTCAATAGCATTTATTGACATCTCTCTGCCCACAAAAAGCGGGATTATCATGTAAGGGAAGATAACAATATCCCTTACAGGCAGCACTGGAATGGTATCAGGTATCTCGATCTGCTGTTCGTCCTTCACATACTCTACCATTTCTACTCCTTTTTCACTTTGATTTTAAACACCTTCTCTTTTGCCTTTGGGAAAACCACCTTTAAAACCCCATCTGAATATAATGCCTTTGCCCCTGCTGGGTCAACACTCTGGGGTATAGATATTGACCTGAAAAAGCCTCCCATCTCTCTTTCCATGCAGAGATACCTTTCGACCCTTGCCGCAGTCTGTTCTTTTGTGCCCCATATAAATAGCTGATTATCACACACCTTAATAATAAGTTCCTCATGATTGATGCCAGGAAGGTCAAACATAAAGATTATACTGTCGTCTGTTTCGTATATATCAACAGGAGGATAATCCCTTGTTGTTTCAGTCTTAAGAAGAAAGGTTGTTCTACTAAGTATCATCTGAACTGCTTATTTTGAATCTTTCTTTATTCTGTCTGCTATCTCAAGGAGATATTTCCGAAACTTATCTGCTACAGGAGAACTCTTTAGTGCCAGCTCCACAGTAGCCTGTAGAAAACCGAACTTGTCTCCAGCATCGTATCTCTTACCTTTGAACACATATCCATATATTGTCCTTTTCTTAAGTAGCCCCTTCAGTGCATCAGTAAGCTGGTATTCTCCACCCTTGCCTGGACGCATCTTTTCCAGTACTCTGAAGATGTCAGGGGTGAGAATATATCTGCCAATAATTGCGAGATTGCTTGGAGCCTCTTCAGGGGAAGGTTTTTCTACAAGGTCTGTAATTCTGTATACTCCATCCTCTTCCATCTCACCTGCAATTACACCATAACGGTATACTTCTTCCTTTGGGACCTCTTCAAGGGCAACAATGGGACAGTCCAGCTCCTTATAGAATTTTATCATATTGCTCAGAAGCTTCTCTTCTGGATCAATAATATCATCGCTGAGAAGTACTGCAAAAGGTTCATCCTTCACAAAGGGTTGTGCCCTTAATATTGCATGACCCAGCCCTAAGGGTCTGCCCTGTCTTATATAGGCGAAGTTTAGATGACTCAGTCTGTTGATCTCCTCAAGTAGTTTCTTCTTACCCTTCTGTTTCAGATTCTCTTCCAGTTCATACACTGTATCAAAGTGATCTTCAAGGGTCCTTTTGTGTCTTCCTGTTATCACAATGAATTCATTTATACCACAGGCTGCTGCCTCTTCAACAGCATATTGGATCATTGGTTTATCTACTATAGGTAACATCTCCTTTGGAGATGCTTTGGTAGCAGGTAAAAATCTCGTTCCAAGCCCTGCAGCAGGCAGAAGGGCCTTGGTTATCTCTGTCATTCCACCCTCCTTTAAAATCTTATCTGACAGTACTCTGCCTCGTAGTCCTGCAGTTCTGTAATGGTTGGGTTTTCACCACATACAGGACAATCGAGCCTCCTTGGTACTTTTACTTTTCTGAAGGAGGTGTTAAGGGCATTATAGATAAGGAGGCTATTTTTAAGGGGTTCTCCTCTGTCAAGTATAAGTTTCAATACTTCCATCGCCTGTAGTGCCCCTATTACTCCTGGCAGTGCACCCATAACTCCTGCCTCTTGACAGGAGGGAACAAGACCAGGCGGAGGTGGCTCTTCAAAGAGACACCTATAACAGTGACCCTGTTTCGGAATTATAGTGGTCACCTGCCCCTCAAATCTCAAAATGGCACCACTTACAAGGGGTTTACCAGACAAGACGCAGGCATCATTTACAAGATATCTTGTGGGGAAGTTGTCACTGCCATCAACCACGATATCGTAATCATTGATTATATCCAGGATATTATCCTTGGTTAGCCTCTCCTTTATAGGAATCACAGTCACATCAGGATTGAGGGCCTCAAAGGTCATCTTTGCTGAGTCAGCCTTTGGCATCCCCAATCTTTCAGTGTTATGGGCTATCTGACGCTGGAGGTTGCTCAGTTCTATGGTGTCACTGTCCACTATACCGAGGGTACCAACTCCTGCTGCTGCAAGATAATAACCCACTGGACAGCCGAGCCCTCCTGCACCCACTATAAGAACCTTCGCCTGAAGTATCTTCTTTTGTCCTTTTCCGCCCACCTCTGGCAGAATTATATGACGACTGTATCTATGTATCTGTTCATCTGTGAATTCCATCAGTCATGCTCCTTTCTTATAAGGATTATCCAGTCTTTATCGTTTATCTTTTCTACCTTTAAAACTGTATGTCCATGTTCTTCCATTGATTTTGGGATACTCCTTGAAGCTTCTGGATAATCCAGCAGTATCTCCAGCACCTCCCCTACCTCCATCTCCTCTATTGCAAGTTTGGATTTCACAAATGTGTAGGGACAGACAAGCCCCTTTATATTGATCTTTTTATCTGCTCTTATATTCTCCATAGCGCCTCCTAAAATTACATTATAACCTTTATTATATAGAAAGGACAAATCCTGTTAGTCCTCTTGACCTTCTACCCTTATTAAGGCTGTCTTGCCTGTTACCACATCCAGTTGATTGATCTCCAAGAGGGCCTTCTGGACATCTGCCTCTTTTGCCTTATGGGTCAAAAGCACCAGAGGTACAGCCTCTCCAACCCTTCTTCCCTTCTGTATTACAGATGCGATACTTATCTGATGTTTGCCAAGGATACCAGAGATCTTTGAGAGCACACCAGGTCTGTCTATGGCAGAAAACCTGAAATAGTACATGCTTTCTATCTCTCGTACAGGCCTTATTCTTATCTCTTTCTGCCTTCCAATGTATTCACTCAAGGGGGTGCATCTGCCTACAATCCTTGTAGAGATGTCAACTATGTCTGAGACCACAGCACTTCCTGTAGGCATATCTCCAGCTCCTCTGCCGTAGTACAGTGTCTCTCCTACAGCATCACCCACCACATAGACAGCATTCAGCACCCCATCCACCTTTGAGATCAGATAACTCTCCGGAATCATTGTAGGGTGTACTCTCAGCTCTACCTCTGAGTCAACCCTCTTGGCAATGGCAAGCAGTTTGATTTTGTATCCCAGTTCCTTGGCGAACTCTATATCTTGAGAGGCTATTTCAGAGATACCTTCCACATAGATGCTTTCATAAGAAAGAGGAATCCCAAAGGCCAGGGATGCAAGCAGCGTCAGTTTGTGTGCAGAATCAATACCCTCTATATCAAAAGTAGGGTCAGCCTCAGCGTATCCATGCTCCTGAGCCTTTTTCAGTGCCTCTTTAAAATCCATGCCTTCATCGGTCATCTTTGTGAGTATGTAGTTGGAAGTGCCGTTTATGATCCCATAAATTGATAGTATTCTGTTTCCTACCAAGGCTTCCCTTATCACCTTTATTATTGGTATGCCACCTGCTACTGCTGCCTCAAAACCTACCAGCACACCCTTTTCATCCGCCCTTCTGAATATCTCGGCACCTTCGGTGGCAAGGAGTGCCTTGTTTGCAGTGACCACATGTTTACCCCTGTCTATAGCCTCCAGTATAAACTCCTTTGCAGGATGTATTCCTCCAATGAGTTCTACCACAACATGAATATCAGGGTCATTAAGGATATCTTCTGCATTAGTGGTGAGGATACTACGAGGGATACTGATACCTCTGTCCCTTTCGATATCGATGTCTGCAATCTTTTTAAGATTGATTGTGATATCGGTTTTGTCTTTAATTAGCTCTCTGTTTTCAATCAGAATCCTTGCAGTTCCAGAACCTACCGTCCCGAATCCTATAATACCCACATTTATTGTCAACGGAATAGCCTCCTTATTCCTCTGATAGCCTGTTTAATCCTGTGTTCGTTCTCCACGAGGGCAAATCTCACATACTCATCCCCGCCTTCACCGAATCCTATGCCTGGGGATACAGCAACCTTTGCCTCTTTCAGTAGAAACTTTGAGAACTCAAGGGAGCCCATCTTCACATACGGTTCAGGTATCTTTGCCCATACAAACATTGTTGCCTTTGGAGGAGTAACCTTCCAGCCAATTCTGTTAAGTCCTCTGCAGAGGGTATTCCTGCGGCTCTCGTAGGTCTTTCTGATCTGTTCCACACAGGCCTGGTCTCCTCTCAGGGCTACTATACTGGCTATCTGGATAGGCTGAAACATGCCATAGTCAAGGTAGCTCTTTATTTTTGTAAGGGCACCTATGAGTTCTCTGTTGCCTACACAGAACCCCACTCTCCAGCCGGCCATTGAGTAGCTCTTTGTCATGGAGAAGAACTCCACTCCCACATCCTTTGCCCCCGGAATCTGAAGAAAGCTGGGAGCCTTGAACCCGTCAAATACGAGGTCTGCATAGGCGAAGTCATGGATCACAATAAGGCCATTCTCCTTTGCAAAGTCAACTATCTTTCTAAAGAACTCAAGGTCCACCACCTCTGTTGTAGGATTATGGGGAAAGTTTATGATCAGCAGTTTTGGCCTTGGCCATGTGTTTTTGTATGCCATCTCAAGCTCTTCCATAAAATCAATATCAGGGCCTATAGGTACACTCCTCACCTCTCCACCCGCTATAATTACACTGTATGGATGGATGGGATATGCCGGAGTAGGAGTAAGTGCCACGTCTCCTGGTTCCACAATGGCAAGCACCAAATGGCTTAACCCTTCTTTGGAGCCTATTGTCACCACCGCTTCGGTTTCAGGGTCAAGCTCCACATCAAACCTTCTCTTGTACCACTCACATATCGCCATTCTTAACTGTGTAATACCCCTTGAGGCCGAGTACCTGTGATTCTTAGGATTCTTTGCTGCTTCGCAGAGCTTGGCAACAATGTGCTCTGGCGTGGGCAGATCTGGGTTACCCATTCCGAGGTCAATAATGTCCTCTCCCTGTCTGCGTGCCTCGTACTTAAGGTGATTCACAATCGCAAATACATAGGGTGGTAAACGATTAATACGATTAAATGTAAAAATTTCGTGAAAAGCCTCCTTCATACCATACACCTTTTTGAGACTCTTTTTAAAAATTTGCCTTGAAAATCAAGGCAGTAAGATATAAATGTTAATATAACATAAAAGCCTGTTTGTAGGCTACATTACAATTAGTTTATCTCTAATTTGCCATTTGATCACAGTTAAATCATCTTTATGGGCATACCTCATTGAACTCCGTCAAATGACACCCCTGAATTATAGCCAAATTTCCCTCATTAGTTAATCTGGTTTATAATGTATAGATGTGGTACAAAAGACTACTCATTGTGGGTATATTTGGGATTATTGTTGGTATCCTGTGGGGGGTATTGTTTTGGAAGGTAGCTGACCTGCCAAGTATCGAATCTCTGGAAACATATAGGCCTTTTGAGGCATCAAAGGTATACTCTTCAGATGGCACCTTAATGGCAGAGTTTTATATAGAACGGAGGGAGTTTGTACCTTATTATAGAATCCCCGAGCATGTCAAAGAGGCATTTATTGCCATAGAAGACGAGAGATTTTATAGACACCATGGGATAGATTTTATTGCCATCTTGAGGGCCCTTTATAGAGATATACTTGCAGGCAGAATAGTTCAGGGTGGAAGCACCATAACCCAACAACTTGCGAAGCTACTGTTTCTGAAGCCGGAGAAGAGTATATCCAGAAAGGTAAAAGAGGCTATACTGGCACTTCAGATTGAGAAGAGATACACAAAAGACGAGATACTGGGACTGTATCTGAACCAGGCATATTTTGGTAATCAGGCATATGGAATTGAGGCTGCTGCAAGAACATACTTTAACAAATCTGTGACTGATCTCGATATTGCAGAGGCTGCCCTGATTGCAGCCCTTCCAAAGGCACCCTCCTACTACAATCCTTTTTCACATCCTGAAAGGGCACTTAAAAGGAGAAATATTGTACTTAAGAAGATGCTCACTCTTGGATTCATAACTGAAGAGGAGTATGAAGAGGCAGTCTCTGAACCACTTCCACAAAAACCAAACAGGAGAAAGTATGATGCCCCTTACTTTGTGGAGTTCATCAGGGGAGAGCTTGAGGATAGATATCCTGGTAGACTCTATACAGACGGATTCAGTATCTATACTACTCTGGATATGAGATTGCAGGACATTGCAGAAGAGGCAGTGAGAGACGGTGTTCAGAGGCTCAGCAAGGTTGTAAAACCCGGGGTGCAGGCAGCACTGCTTGCCATAGATATAGATACAGGAAAGATTGTTGCCATGGTAGGGGGAACAGACTTCTGGCAGACACAGTTCAACAGAACAGTACAAGCATTAAGACAACCCGGTTCTGCATTTAAGCCTTTTGTATATCTGACCGCATTCAAGAAAGGCCTTATTCCTGAAGATACAATTATGGATATCGAGATAGGCTATCCCACTGCTGACAGAAAGGATGTCTGGACACCGAGAAACTATGAGAAGATATACAACGGAGAGGTAACCCTTAGAGAAGCTCTCGCCCATAGCTTAAACTCCGCAACTGTCTGTCTTGCAGATATGATAGGATTGGATGAGGTAATAAAGACTGCCAAAGAACTGGGAATAAGAAGCAAGATCCATCCATATCTTTCTACTGCAATTGGTGCCTCAGAGGTGACACTGTTTGAGCTTGTCTATGCATATGCTGCTCTTGCAAAGGGATATAGACTAACTCCTCTTTATATCGAGCAGATTATCAATGGAGACGGTATCACACTTGAGGAACATTTTCCAGAGTCTGAAAAGGTAATAGATGATGCACTGGTTGATGAGATAAGGGATGTGCTACGGTCAGTCATTACTGAAGGCACAGGAAGGAGGGCCTCCAGAATACTTAAAAGGGATGTGTATGGTAAGACAGGTACTACAGATGACTACACAGATGCATGGTTTGTGGGATTTGATGAAAAGCTGGTTGTAGGAGTCTGGGTTGGAAGGGATGACCATACCACAATAGGAAATAAACAGACAGGTGCAAGGGCAGCCCTGCCTATATGGATTGAGTTCATGAAGAAGTATCCTGAGATAGACCTCGGTGAGTGAAACCTCAAGATCGCCATTTGCTCTGAATTTAAGGGGTAGTAGAGCAGCTTATAAAATCTAAAGAATAATTCAGAAGAGATATCCCTTTTCTTTTGAAAAGGATGGCTGTTTCATCGAGGATAAAAAACTCTAACATATGAGATAAGTCATAGTATATGTAAGAAACAGGAGATATAATTAATAATGGGATTAAATTTAAAAAGGGGAGGTTTGTATGCCAGAAGTGCTTGACTTGAAGAAACTGATCAATTTTTCTTCAGAGAGTATCAGCCGGCAGATGATTGCAGAGACTTCAGAAATGAGAGTTGCTCTTATATGTCTTGAGCCTGGACAGGAATTGAAACCTCATAAGGCTCCTCTTAGGCTGCTTATGTATTGTGTACAGGGCAAAGGCACCTTTGTTGTTGGAGATGAAGAGATTGTGGCAGATGAGAAGACAGCCATACTCTGTGAGCCTATGGTTCCCCATGGGTTTAAGGCATCTCACGGTGAGAGGCTTGTTGTGATGGCAGTGGTTACTCCTGCAGATATGGATTAGATCAGTATTTCAGAAGTATATAGGTGGCACCAAGACCACCATCAGATGCCCTGGCAGTGGCATAGGCAATTACCCATTTGCGGAAGTCCTTTTGAAGCCATGTGGTAACAGCATTCTTCAGTACAGGACCCTTGGTGGAACGGAGTCCTCTGCCGTGGATTATCTTCACACATCTGTAGCCCTTTCTGACCGCCTCTCTGAGGAACTCTTCTACCAGGGGTCGAGCCTCTTTTAAAGTGTATCCATGCAGATCGATAAAATCCTGTACAGAGACAAGTCCATGGTGAAGCCTTTCTGGTAGAGAATCAGAATATTCAGGATTTACCCATTCAATATACTCCTGTGTCTTTGAAAGGTCTATTCTTCTTTTGCCCTCAACAATGTCTCTTAAAACCTGTAATGTCTCTTCATCTGTCTCCCTTCTCCTTCTGGGAGTCACTCTTGGGGGTCTATAGGGCAGTTCCCTGAACTCCTTTATCTCTCTCACATCTGCCATTGCCTCCAGGAAGAGGAGTTCCTCATCTGTGTGGCTCTCCTTAGGGATGGGTGGAGAGGTTTCCTGAGTCTGTAACTCCTTAAGCAGTTCCTTCAGTTTCTCAAAGGGCCTATATGAGAATTCAGTCAAGAAAGCCTCCTTTATTTAATTATATCTACACTAAACTTGTAAAGTCTCGCCTCTTTCCATGCATCAGGTGGCAGACCCGCCTTCTGGCAGAGTGCCCTGAGGAAGGTATCTCTGTCCCAGTTGAACTCTGATGCCACCTGAGGCAGTAATAGACCAGAATGTCCTTCCTTCACAATGTACAGACCATCTCTTCCTATCTTTATATCATCTACATCCCTTAGAGGTTGCAAAGGAGAGAGTACCGTCACCTCAACCTCCATCTCTTCAAGCTCCTCGGGTCTCATAGGTGGGAACCTCGGATCACTACTGGCGGCATTTATTGCATTCACAACAACAGATCTGTAAAGAGGCATATGAGGCACGATGTTTCCTATACATCCACGGAGTCTGCCGTCTCTGGTCTTGATAGTAACAAAGGTGGCACCATTCGCTCTCAGCCTTGGGTCATTCACTTCTATCTGGGGTTTTCTTCTTTCCTTCACATATGTGATTATAGCCCTTTTTGCTATATCCAGAAGAAGCCTCTTTTGAGTCTCTGTAAGAGGCGTCCTGAATATTCCTAATGCAGCGTAACCTACCACCCTCTGTCTGTTTCCAGTTACATCTCCAGAGTTTGCATACCGAAACAGGACTCCATTTGTTGCCCCAACCATTCTCAGTACTCCCATGGCATAAATCATTGGATAGGCACCACACATCTCCACTCTGCCAGAGACAAGAAGGCTCTGTAGTTCTTCAAGTGCCATCCTCTCTATAACATCTATTACTCTGTGGTCCATCGCCTTTGCAGTCTCATAATCGTGGTAATGAGACAGATCAGAGCTTACAATTATGAGCGTCTTCTCATCCTCCCTGAGGAGTTCTGTAAGTTTTGCCACAAGGTACTCATAGGACCTTTTGGTAGGGATCCCGATCAGAAGAGGCACCACTTTAAAGTTCTTCAGAGACTTCTGTAAGAAAGGTAGTTGTACCTCTAAGGAGTGTTCCCTCTCAAATGCCTCTGGAAAGAAGCGGATATCAGCCTCTCTGTTCAACAGCCTCTTTGCCACTGCTTTATCTATTTTTACCTTCCCAAGTGGCGTGAGCAGACTCCCTTCAGCATAGACCGACACACCCTTGAAGGAGGAGTAGTGACTTGGACCGATAAGAATTACAGTCCTGAAAGCTCTGTCCTTAATCTGTCTATAACAGTAGCCTGCCACAGAGCCTGAGAATTGATAACCGGCATGAGGACAGAGCAGTGCATATAATCTTCCTTTTACATTGACCTTCTCTGCAGATTGAATAAACTCTGTAACCATCTGATCAAGGGTATCTGGGTCGGATGGATAAAAGGCACCTGCTACAGAAGGAGGTTTAACCCGTTCTTTACAGCCTCCTTGAAATAGGATTGAGAGGAGGAAGAGACAGATCAGAACCCTCATCAAGGGTCCTGTCTCTTCCAGAAGAGTGCAACTCTCTGAGGCTTCTTTTTTAAAAACCTCTTTTTCAGCCATCCAAAAAGACCACCAATCAGAAAAAAGCCCAGAAATTCTCTCCTGTTCACTTCATGCCTCCCATACTCCTGGAATCAAGGTCTCACAGAAAGGACACCTGCTCTTTTTGATATGATTCTGTATTATCAGATATCCTCTTCTTTCTATAAGCAGTCTCTTACAGGTAGGGCAGAAGGTGTTTTCTGCCTCTGTTCTTATATTCCCTATATATACGAACTTCATTCCTTCCTCAAGGGCAATCTCCCTTGCCCTCCAGAGGCTCTTATAGGGAGTGGGAGGAAGATTCTTCATCTTGTAATAAGGGAAGAATCTTGAGAAATGAAGAGGCACATCAGCCCCAACGGTCTTTACTATCCAGCGACACATCTGTCGAATCTGTTCGGGGCTGTCATTCTGTCCGGGAATGATCAGATTTATTATCTCAAGCCAGACTCCCTCCTGTCGAACAACCTCAATCGTCTCGAGTACCGGTTTTAGCCTTCCCCCACACAGCCTCGCATAAAAATCTTCAGTGAATGCCTTTAAATCAACTGCCATAGCATCAATATACTTGAGCAACTCAACAAGGGGTCTCCTGTTTATATAGCCACAGGTATGAACTGTATTCAGTAGCCCAAACTTCCTTCCCAACACAGCAGTATCATACATGTATTCATAAAACACAGTTGGTTCGGTATAGGTATATGCCACAGTCTCACACCCGTAAAACAGCGCCTGTCTTACGAGGTCTTCAGGTGGTAAATAATAGTTTCTGGTCTCTTCAGGTCTTGCTTGGGATATCTGCCAGTTCTGACAGAACTTACAGCCCAAAACACAACCAGCAGTGGCTACTGAGAATGCCCTTCCCCCTGGTACAACATGATAAAAGGGTTTTTTCTCAATGGGGTCAATAGCAACAGCACAGGGATTCCCGTATACCAGACTATAAAGTATCCCATCTTTATTAATCCGTACCTTACACCCTCCCACCTGATAATTCTCAAGCACGCACTCAGTAGGACAGAGCTCACACTTTACCTTCTTACTCATATTGATATTATAACTCTACTGTTTCAATCGCCTCCAATATTTAGCCTTATGAAGAGAGAGGCCGCTCTTTTTAATCACTCTCTCAAAGTATATTCTTCTTTTGATATAACCACCCAGGTTTGTGGTTATCTGTTCCTGAAATATATTAAAAAATAACACGGCGAGAATAAGTAGAGTTGATACCACAATTGCTGCTCTAAGCTTTCTGTTGTCTCTACTGTCCAGGTTGTTCATTCCTGACCAGTGCCTCCTCAAATATTTCAACGATATGAAATACTCTCTCTGAAGAGATAATCTTTGATAACTGAAAAAGACAACCAGGACATGAGGTTATAAGCAACTCCGCACCGGTATCTGAGAATGCATTTTTCTTTTTCTCAAGTAAGGTTTCTGATAGCCCTCTAAAACTGAGTGAGAATGTACCAGCTAAACCACAGCATCCTTCAGGAATCTCCTTTAATTTAAGTCCAACACGTCCAAGTAGCTCCCTTGGAGTATCCTTCTGCATCAGGCCATACAATGCATGGCAGGGATCATGGAAGACAGCAGAACCCTCGATCTGAAATCCAGGCATTTCAGACAGCAGGTGGTAGAGAAAACTCACTGAATCAATAACCTCCATGCCCTCACCAAAGAGTTTTCTGTATGTATCACCAAGAGTGACAACACAGGTAGGACAGACAGACACCACACTTTGTACCTCAAGTCTTTTGTATGTCTGCAGATTTTTTTCTGCAAAGCTCTCTGCAAGTTTAATCATCCCACTATTCAGCAGGGGTGCTCCGCAGCATACCTCCCCTCCTGGAGCCACTACCTCGTAGCCCATTCCTGTACATACCCTTGCAAAAGCATCTGCTATATATGGTTGAAGATATCTTACTGAACATCCTACAAAAAGGGCTATTCTACCTCTGGTTTTTACTTCATTGGAAGGTTTAATCACCTTTCTGGAATACATCGGCATAAATTCAAACCCTTCAGGTATCAATCTCATTTCTGTTAAACGTCTTTTTAGGAGAGGATACAAAGAACGGAAGACCCTGTATAGGCTTTTGGGATGAGACAGGGAGACCCTTGTTAGTATTCTCATAAATCTTCCTATATGGGTTTGTCTGTTTAACTCCTGCCTGCCAAGGAAAAAAGCCAGAGGTATATCCACTTCAGCAGGGCATCTCCTTTTACAGGCACCACAGAGAAGACAGCTATACAGTCTTTCATATAGTCCCTTTGTTGGAGGTATCTCCTTAGTGATTAAAGCATAAAGCAGTCTCATCCTGCCTCTGGGGCCAAATGCCTCTGAATGCTTCAGCTCATAGGTAGGACAGTCTGTCTTGCAACTGCCACAGAGCACACATTTTCTGGATTCATAAAGGAGTTTTTCATAATTCATAGTTTTATTTTAGAATAAACAACAGTATATTTTTCTCTTGCTTATAGAGTAAAGGAGTATGTATATTTAGTAAATCTTTAAGGATTATTAAAAAGATGAAAATTATGGAGAAAAATACCCTATTGTTTTATTGGTTTGTTGCAGTCTTTCTTCTGCTTGCTGTAGAGGATGTCTTTTCAGAGGATATTATACTCCGATACAGCCATCAGGAGGAGACAATCAGAATCGTGCTACAGACAGAGACAGAGAGATATGTTGACAAGGCAAAGGTACGATCTTCCTACAGTCTCATAAAAATAGAATTCCCTGGAGACTTTGTATTGAAGGATGTCCCAAAGGGTATCACCGCCTTTGAGTTTTCAAAAAAAGGGAAAGGTCTTTATCTCAACATCAAAAATCTGAAATGGGTAAAGGTTCTAAGACTCAAGTCTCCTCCAAGGCTTGTTATTGATGCATATCTGTATGGGAGGCTCCCTGAGACACCTCCTAAGCCTATTGAAGAAAGGCCTTTTCAAGCTGAAGTCAAAGAGCGAATAAAAAGAATTGTTATTGATCCGGGACATGGAGGTACGGATATAGGAATATTCAGCCCTACATTTGCTGAGAAGAAGATTGTTCTTAAAGTAGCACGTAAGTTAAAAAGACTCCTTTCTGGCAGAAAGGTATATTTGACCAGAACAGATGATAGATACATGGGGATTATGGACAGAATCTTCTATATTAGAAAGAAGAATGCAGGTCTTTTGCTTTCAATACATATGGGTATGTCAAATTATATCTCCATTTACACAGTCTCAAAAAGGCATTTTAAAGACAAGAATCTGTATCTACTGAGTTCTTCCCAGTACAGATATTCAGACAAAAGTATGGAGATAGCAAGATTCTTAGGTGAGCGTTTAAGAAAAGAATTGAATCTAAATGTATATTATAAAGACGTGCTATTGCCTCTGCTTTCCTATGTAGACTCTCCTGCAATTCTGATAGAACTGCCCAGTGGGGACTTCTTTGAGTACAACCATAAGAACATAAGAAGGCTTGCAGAGGCTATAAGAAAGGGGATTCAGGATTATGAAGGTTCATAGATTATTAATAATAGCTCTTCTGGTTGTGCTGTTGGGTACAGCAATAGGAGTCTTTTATTTTTATTATACCCAAGAAAAGAGACAGACAACAGAAGTGGTTTCTAAAGAGGAACCCACAGAAGGTTACACCTATATCAAGATATTTTATCCAATCGGGGGAAAGATAGAGATATTTGAGAAGAGATTGCCTGGTGTGTTCTCACAGATAAAGCTGGCTGAAGTTTTGGTAAAGGAGTATATTGAGATATCCACTGAGATGGATACAGGGGTTATGCCAGAGGGGACAAAGATTCTAAATATCTTTCTCTCCTCTGATGGAATTCTCTATCTGAATTTTAATAAAACACTAAGGAGCCGTTTCAGGGCAGATATACTGGATGAGTACATGTTTCTAAGGAGTCTCTTTGATACAATGATTAGTAATCTCAATATAAATGATGTGGTTATTCTTATCAATAATCGTGAGGTAGAGACACTGGGTGGACATTTTCTTATAAATCAACCTTTAAAGAGAGTTGTATCAGAGGATATATATTACTGATGAAGGACGCTTCAAGACCAATAGGAATCTTTGATTCAGGAATAGGTGGACTTACTGTTCTGAAAGAGGTAGCAAAGCAGATGCCCTTTGAGGATATTGTATATCTTGGAGACACTGCAAGGGTTCCTTATGGGATTCGTTCAGAAGAGACAGTAATAAGATATGCAATTGAGAATACGGAGTTTTTGCTTACCCTTGATATCAAGATGATTATAGTGGCGTGTAACACTGTTAGTGCTGTAGGGCTTAATCATGTAGCTGAGATAGCCGATGTTCCTGTTGTTGGCGTTATAAAACCAGGTGCAGAGGCTGCAGTGAAGACATCAAGAAACATGAAGATAGGTGTAATAGGCACAGAGGCGACTGTACAGAGCAGTGCCTATTACCGGGAGATAAAGACCCTTGCTCCTCATGCAGAGGTGTTTGCAAAGGCCTGTCCCTTGTTTGTTCCTCTTGTAGAAGAGGGATGGACAGAGGGAAAGATAGCTACTCTGGTGGTAAAGGAATATCTTAAAGGACTGCGTGACACAGGGATAGACACCTTAGTGCTTGGCTGTACCCACTATCCCCTGCTGAAGAACACAATAAACAGTATTATGGGAGACAGGGTAGCCCTCATAGACTCTGCTGTAGAGACTGCGAGGGTTTCAAAATATCTGTTAGAGGAGAAGGGACTTCTAAGAAGAGAAAATCCCAATCCTTATAGAAGATTCTATGTTACTGATTCACCAGAGAGATTCAGACACCTTGGGGAAAGATTTCTTGGAAGCCCTTTAGAATGGATTAAAAAGATAGAACTACCTGTTAGTCCTTCAGTTATATTGAGAAATAAAGAGGAGGTGTAATGAGAAAGGACGGAAGAAAGAATGATGAACTGAGACCTGTTAAGATAACAAAGGGTTATATAACAACTGCTGAAGGTTCGGTACTCATTGAAGTGGGGCAGACAAAGGTTATCTGTACAGCATCTATTGAAGAGAAGGTACCCCCCTTTCTTAAGGATACTGGCAGGGGCTGGATCACTGCAGAGTACGGGATGCTTCCTAGGGCTACCAGCACCAGAAGTATCCGTGAGTCAGTTGCAGGCCGCATAGGTGGACGCACACACGAGATACAACGGTTGATCGGAAGGAGTCTCCGTTCTGTTGTTGATCTTGACAAGTTGGGAGAAAGGACTGTCTGGATAGACTGTGATGTGATTCAGGCTGATGGAGGAACAAGGACTGCATCAATAACAGGTGCCTATGTAGCTCTTGTTGAGGCTATGAGGTATGCTATAAGGAATGGTATAATTGAAAACAATCCTGTCAGAAGCATGGTTGCAGCAGTGAGTGTGGGAGTGGTGAATGGAGAGCTTATGTTAGACCTCTGTTATGAGGAAGACTTCCAGGCAGAGGTTGATATGAATGTAGTTATGACGGATGAGGGAAGGTTTGTGGAAGTCCAGGGTACTGCTGAAGGTATTCCCTTCACTAAGGAGACACTTCAAGATCTCCTTTCACTGGCAGAAAAGGGGATCAGGGAATTAATCAAAATTCAGAAGGAAAGTATAGGTGAAGATACTTTTAGCTACTAAAAATAAAGGTAAGATTCGTGAGATGAATGCAATGTTCGGGGATCTGCCTGTTGAGTTTGTGGGTGTGGATTTCTTGGGAGAGGTGCCTGATGTAGTAGAGGATGGGAACACCTTTCATGAAAATGCTCTCAAGAAGGCTATGACCTTTTTTAATATATCTTCCATGCCAGTGCTTGCTGAGGACTCTGGACTTGAGGTTGATGCCCTTGAAGGAGCTCCAGGGATATACTCTGCAAGATTTGCAGGAGAGAATGCCTCAGATCAAGATAATATAAGAAAACTTCTCGAGATGATGAGAGATGTACCCAAGGAGCAGAGAACTGCAAGATTCATTTCTGTTTTATGTTTTGTAATGGATAGCAAACCACACTTTTTTGAAGGAGAGGTGAGAGGTTCTATAACAGATACTCCTTCAGGCAGTTCAGGGTTTGGATATGACCCTGTATTTGTGCCTGAGGGGTATGATAAAACATTTGCAGAATTAGGACCAGAAATAAAGAACACCATAAGTCATAGAGCAAAGGCAATTAATAAATTCAAAGACTTTCTGAAGGAATTTATACAGCAAAAGTGAAGAGATATATAGAACGACTCACACATCTCAAGTTTTCCTTTCGGCTCGGACCTCATACCTCTCTTATTGTAATGGCATTTCTTATTGGGCTTCTCAGCGGAGGAGCCAATATGCTATTTCGTTCTGTCCTTGAGTTCTGTAAAAGTATGATTCTTGATGGAGGCAGTGAACTTCTCGGTATTTACAAGGGAGGATTTTATAGGATACTTACTCCCCTGCTGCCAGTTACAGGTGCTCTATTGTTAATTCCTTTGTCTTACAGATTCCCGGGAGAGGTGAAGGGGTATGGATTCCCCGGATTTCTTGAGAAGGTGAACCTCAGAGACGGTATAATCCGATTAAGGACGATAATCCTGAAAATCATCGCCCCTTCACTGACTATAGGCTCAGGAGGTTCTGCAGGAGTGGAGGGTCCCATTGCTCAGATAGGAGGTGGAATAGGTTCCTTAGTAGGACAGGTCTTTAATGTCTCTGGTAACAGGATGAAACTGTTGATTGCAGCAGGTGCTGCAGGAGGTATATCTGCCACCTTCAATGCGCCTATAGCAGGGGTGATGTTTGCTACAGAGATTGTTCTACTTGGAAACTTTGAACTCACTTCTTTTGGTGCGATTGTTGTGTCAGCAGGTATGGCAACAGCAATTTCAAGAGTTTACTATGGCTCAACCCCTGTATTCTCTGTTCCAGAATATACCCTTCAGGGTCTCGCAGAAACTCCTTTTTATCTCTTTCTTGGTCTTGTAGTAGGGCCACTGGCTGTACTTTATATAAAGGTGTTTTATCGGGCAAAAGAATATTTTGATAATCTGAAGATAAATGAACATCTTAAACCCGTAGTGGGTGCATTCATGATCGGGATGGTAGGAATATTTTTCCCTCAAGTGCTGGGTGATGGTTATGAATATATTGAGGAGGCTTTAAGGGGAGAAATGGTCTTTAAGTTGATGTTCGTTCTTGCATTTCTTAAGATATTTGCCACCTCTGTAACCCTCGGTTCAGGAGGGGCAGGAGGTGTATTTGCTCCAGCTCTGTTTATTGGTGCGATGATAGGTGGTGCCTTTGGGGCATTGGTGCATCTGTTGTTTCCTGCCTACACTGCTTCACCAGGTGCTTATGCTATGGTAGGGGTAGGTGCCTTTCTTGCAGCAGTCACCCATGCACCTCTTACAGGGATGTTCCTGTTATTTGAGATGACAGGCAACTATAAGATAATAATTCCTATAATGTTTGCCACCACCATAGGCACATTTGTGGCACACAGACTATTCAGAGACTCTATTGATACATATGAACTTGCAAGAAAGGGTATTAATATACACGCAGGTAGAGAGGTATCAATCCTGAGTTCGATAAAGGTGAAGGATGTGATGAGGAGAGACTTTATTACTGTTCGTGATAAGGTGAATCTAAAGGAGTTCGTTGAACTGGTAATTGAGGGAGGAGGAGGATTTTACTATCCTGTGGTAAATTCCAAGGGAGAAATGGTAGGTATTATCTCATTGCAGGATGTTAGGAAGGTCCTGTTTGAGGAGTATATAAAGGAGATTGTTAAGGTAGGAGAGTTGGCTACAGAGGATGTTCTAGTGCTGAAACCAGATGATGACCTTGTAAAGGCACTGCATCACTTCGCTGAGATGGATATAGAGGAGATCCCAGTGGTTGATGAAAAGAACCCGAAAAAGGTGATAGGTATGCTCAGAAGGGGAGATGTGATTTCTATATATAACAGAGAGGTGTTGAGACGTCAGTCTGAATAAGTGGCTTCTGGGTTAACATATTCTGCTGAATTGGGTAATGTAAAATCTTCTGTGTAAAATTGAAATTCAAAGAAAAGAGGGTGTATCCTCCATATAATTTATAGGTTTTAAAACTTTAAGGAAGGAGGAATACACCCATGGTAGTAAAGGAACTAACTGA